>MDSW01099950.1_pt1 | contig 14170 bp, 12 predicted proteins | sample 811171 | NCBI WGS metagenome assembly MDSW01 (sample SAMN05326641, study PRJNA326480) | marine metagenome | isolation source: seawater | place: Atlantic Ocean: North West | collected 2012 | reverse complement strand
GACGCATCGGGCGCATCGAATCAAACTCTGCGATGGGGGTTGTCTTCTCCATCGCGTTCGCTATTGGTGTCATTCTGATCCAGGTTGGTCACACCGATCACGTCGATCTTGATCCCAATTGTGTGCTCTATGGTCAGTTGGAATTGTTGGTGTGGTTTGACGCTCCCCTGTCATTTGCAGACGTTGATCCCGAGAAGTTGTTCCGAGCCATTCCGACTTCGGTTTGGTCGCTCGTGATCATGACTTTGTTGTCTGCATCCTTCGTCTTGGTCTTTTTTAAAGAACTCCGCATTGTCTCTTTTGATCCGGGGTTGGCCCAAACTCTTGGTTTCTCTTCTGCCGGGATCAATCTCATGTTGATGATGTTGGTTGCGGTCGCGACGGTTGCTTCTTTCGAAGCGGTTGGTTCTGTGCTCGTGATTGCAGCCCTGATTGTTCCAGCTTCGACAGCTCGACTTTTGACCGACCGACTGAAGACCCAGATCCTGGTCAGTGTTTTGGTGGCGTTCTTTTGTGCGGTGTTGGGGTATTGGTCGAGTACTTGGATCCCTCATCTTTGGGGGGGAGGTTCCCTGAAAGCTTCTGGCATGATCACGGTGATCAGTGGCGGAGTTTTTGTGCTCGCACTGTTCTTTTCTCCCCGTCATGGCTATTGGTTTCAAACGTCCCGGGTTCGTCAGTTGGCCGATCAAGTCGCACTGGAAGATCTTGTCGTTTTACTGCACACTTCTGAAGCAACTGGGGTCCCATTCTCGCGGACGACCGTCCACCCCAAGATGCTTTCTTTGGGGATCCACCGGGGGCTGGTCGAAGTCTCATCTTCAGGTCAACACTTTCTCTCAGATCTCGGCCGTGAGTTGGCGGTTGAAGTCCAAGGCCGCCGATCTCGTTGGATGATGTATTTGGTGGATGAAGTGGGCTTGGCTCCAGATCATGCTCCCGCTACCGCTGAACGGCTGGAACACCTCGACGATTCTCTTCTCGAGAAAGGGACCGATGCCAATCAGCCAACGAAGCAGCCTCCGGCATAATGGTCACGATGTCTAATCTTCCTTTGCTGACGCTGGCCGCGTCCTCGTTTGCCGATGGCCCCGGGCCGGTGGTCGATCTGCCTGAAATCGTGGTAAGGCCACTTTCTACGGTGGTTGACCCAGTTCAATCCCAGTGCCCGGAAATCTGTCAGCAAAGCATTGAACTTGATCCCACCTCACTCAATGTCGACCGTTCCTTTCCTGAATTGATGCAGGCTTTCCCAGGCGTACATGTTCAAAAAACGGGCCACGGTCAGGGCTCCCCTTTTCTGCGTGGCTTTACTGGGCAACGCACGGTACTTCTGGTTGATGGCATTCGCTTTGATGACACTGCGTTTCGAGAGGGGCCGGTCCAGTACTGGAACACGCTTGACCTCGGATCATTTTCAGAAGTCCTCTTCTCTCCCGGCTTGCGCTCAGCCACGGTCGGTTCTGGTGCCATTGGCGGCGCGGTGGAGTTGTTTTCACCACGTCCTGATGCCGACGCGCCGTGGCATGGATCGGTTCGGGGTCGATTGTCCAGTGCAGAGCAGTCTTCTGGCGGCCGCGTACAAATCTCTGGTGGAGATGGTGAGATAGGAATCCAATTTGGATCCACGCTTCGCTCTTTCGGCGATCTTCAAACTGGACAAGCTCTCCAGCCACGGTCCGGGTACGACACCTCGAGCTTTGATTTTCGTGTCGGGTGGAGCACCGGACAGATTGATTGGACATTTGGTCATGATCGTTCACGGGTGGACGATGCTTGGCGTACGCACAGCACGATTTATGGACAGTCTTTTGAGGGAACGAGCGTTGGCTCTGATCTTCGGCGTGTTTTGGATCACTCCCGTCAACGGACAATGCTGATTGGATCCAGTGCAGACCCTGGTGATCTGGACCAATTGACATGGACCCTCTCCCGTCAGATCCAGTCTGAATCTCGTGATCGGGTGAGATCTGACGGCCGTCGTGACTTGCAGGGATTTGATGTTGATGGACTTGGAATGTCGGTGCGAGCGGAGAAAAACACGTGGACGTTCGGCGTTGACGCGTTGCGTTCTCGGGTGGACTCGGAACGTTTGAATTTTGCTCCTGATGGTTCTTTTTTGGGGGCCTCCATACAAGGCCCAATCGGTGACGACAGTGGTCGCGATTTGATCGAGTTGTTCCTTGTCAAAAATCTCTCTGTCTCCTCTGAACTGGACGGTCATGTTGCGGCACGATGGACATCATCACGGGTGTTCGCCGACCGGGTGGCAGATCCTGCAACCGATGATCTTCTCTCTATGTCAAGTTCACTGGACGGCTTAAGCACTTCTGCTGTCCTGCGGTGGAGCCCATCCCAGCGTTCAAATGCCGTCCTTGAGGGGCGTCTTTCCAGTGGTGTTCGCCTGCCAAACCTCGCAGATTTCACCCGCTTCGATGTGGCTCGATCCGGGGAGGTTGAGATCCCTGCTTTTGGATTGAAGCCTGAAGAATTCGTTGGGGTGGAGGGATCGTTCCGTGAAGATCGAGGGTCGTGGTCCTGGTTGGTCACCGCGTATTTCACCGCAATTGATGGCATGATCGTTCGGCGACCAACCGGGGAAGTAATCGATGGAGGGAATGCTGTCACCAAACAGAACGCCGGGAACGGTCGATTGTTTGGGTTCGACGGTTCCGTCGCATGGTCTCCTTCCCCGTCTTGGTCGTGGCGGACCCAGTTCAGTTCCCAAAAGGGGGACGTGGATACCTTCCCGTCATCTGAGAACGTTCGAGTCAACGAGCCGATCAGCCGAATGGCACCGGCCATGCTTTCTTCAACGCTCCGTTGGTCTCCAATGGACGTCACGTGGCACCTCGAGGGAAGACTTCGGTGGGCTGACCGTCAAAACCGATTGTCCACCCGAGATCGTGCCGATACGCAGCGTATTCCTGAAGGGGGTACTCCAGGATGGATGGTCTTCGACATGGGATTGGGGATACCGCTTGATGCCGGTTCTTCGATTGGCTTCGCGATCGAGAACATCTTTGATGTCGATTACCGTCGACATGGATCGGGGATCAACGAGCCCGGTCGGAATCTGGTGATTCGCTTTGAGCAGAGTTTCTGACCACGGGGCTTCGGTTACAAGACCCTGATGGACGCGGCCGCTTTTTTGGCTCGGTTGCGAGCCTGGGCGAGTGTTTTGCCTTGTGAAAGAGCGACGCCCATTCTCCGCCACTTTCTTGCATTGGGCTTTCCAAAGATACGGATATCGGTTTCAGGGATGTCCAAGGCATCCTCAAGACCTTGGTATCTCGGGGCGTCTGCTTTTGCACGATTGGCCAATATGACCGCGCTCGCGCTGGGACGTTCAACTTTGATGCTTGAGATAGGCAAACCCAATATTGCCCGGAGGTGCAGTTCAAACTCCGAAAGTTGTTGCGAGATCATGGTCACCATCCCCGTATCGTGAGGCCGGGGTGACAACTCCGAGAAGATCACTTCCTCACCACGGATAAAGAATTCGACACCAAACAGGCCGGCTCCGTTGGGTCCGGCCAATCGATCAGTCACTTTCTTGGCCATGCGTTGGGCTTGTTTGAGAACGGATGGCTTCATCGGATGCGGGATCCAAGACTCTTGGTAATCCCCACGTTCTTGACGATGCCCGATGGGTGGAACAAAAAGAGTTCGTCGAGAGGATGATGCCGCCTCGGGGCGCTGCTTCACCGTCAGAAGAGTGATTTCTGAGTCAAATTTGACGAACTCTTCCACAATTACGACGGGGGTGTCTCCTCGCATGCCAGCGAGAGCATGCTTCCAAGACGTTTTGAGATCTTTCTTGGTTCTTGCTACAGATTGACCCTTCCCACTGGAACTCATGACGGGTTTGATCACGCATGGCAAGCCGACCTTGGCATCAACGGCTTCTTCCAACTCCGACTCCGAAGTCGCATAGGCATATCGAGCGGTGGGAAGCCCAAGCTCTTCGGCCGCGAGTGAGCGGATGGCATCACGGTTCATCGTCAAGTGCGCGGCATTCGCGCTGGGGATGACGTTGAAGCCACTTTCTTCGAGTTCCAGCAAGGCCTCGGTTCGTATGGCCTCCACCTCCGGGACCAAATAGTCCGGCTGGTGCTTCCGAACTGACTTTTTCAGTGATTTTCCATCGAGCATGTCCAGCACAACAGATTCATCAGCAACCTGCATCGCGGGGGCATGGGCGTAGTTGTCAACTGCAACTACCGTGCAGCCATAGCGTTGCGCGCAAATTGCGACTTCTTTGCCCAGTTCGCCAGAGCCGAGGAGCATGAGTTTGGGAGGGTGGTTGGTTTGGGGCACGGTGGATCCTTAGGGGGTGGTCAATAATTTTGTGTTGAACTGATTTGCCCTGCCCATTTTATGGGCTAGTTTGAAAAATGTAGGGATTTTCGGAGTCATGCACGAGCTCTCCTCTTCACCGAGGTGAGTTGTTTGTGTGTGGTCCATGGTGGGCTGCAAAGGTCTCGTTGCTTGCAACTCAGGAAATGTGAGGTCCACCTTTGTCTTCTCGAACTGCCTTCCCAATGTTGATGTTGTCTTCGCTTTGCGGGTATGTCCAAGCTGATGTCGTCGTGGTTGATTCATATGACAGTTACGACTTGGTTACTGATGCTTTAGGCATTTGGAACGAGTCGTTTGACTTCTCCACCTATGACGGCTCTTTTACCTCGGTGGGTGTGGTGACCTCTTCGGGGACGGTTGAAGTGAGTGCGACATCTGGTCTTGAAGGTGTTCTGGGGTCGTACCTGATGACCGATTCCATCGGAGATACCCTGGTGATTGACTTCGAAGAAGAAGTCAAAGCGGTGGGTGGGAACTTCTTTTTGATTGACCAATTTCAACTGCCGGTTGTTGGTCTGATGGAACTTGAATTGAGCGATGGAACAACATTTCTCACCTCACTCCGTTCGGATGGTGGATTTGCCGGTTTCATCAGCAGCAGAGCGACGATTGAAAGTTTGACTTTGCGTGGCTATGGGGCTTCGGTGTTTGCGGCCCCAGCGGTTTCCTCCCTGAAGATTGGAGTTGTCCCCGCACCTGCTGGATTGGCCTTGTTTGGATGCGTAGGCCTTGTTCGTTCGAGAAAAAGACGCCATTGATCCCTCAGATGATTTGGCATGGCAAAAGTGCCATGATCGATGGATCCTGCGCTCACAGAACTGCTTTGACCCGGCGAATTCGGATCGGTCCACGGGCCGTCGAGGGATCAACAACTCGTCCATTTTGGATGATCTCGTGGGCTCCAGCCTTGACCAACCTTCGCGCTGCGGATCGAGCTGGTTCCAGAAGCTCTTGCCAAGCGGTTGGTGCGACTGCTCTGGCGGCTTCGGTTGGGCAAATGCTGTTTTTCCCCTCTCGACATTCCAGCAATCTTCGAATCGCACCCTCGAGTTCTTGATCCACTGGCCGGACCTTCTGCCGGCGGCAGCCATCCGAGCACCATTTGACTTGCTCCCAATTCTTGCCCCATTTCTTTCGCCATTGGATAGCGCGTCCACAGGCCAGGCATTTTTTTTCTTCAGGCGGCATGGCCCACTCTAGGCCTCCCACCATCGGCATCTGGTTTACGAGGGGATGCCGTCCGGAAGCACGCGATCAGGTCGCGCCAAGGGTTGGATGGAGGACATGGTCTGTCCGGCCACCGCCCATGCCGAGAAGAGCATGCCGGTAAAGAGGAGATCACCCGCCATGGCGTTTCGCCAGAAAGGCAGACCCGCATTCAAAGCGGCAAGCAAGCCACTGGCGTCTGGGGTGTAACCCGTACCAAGCAGCCACACTGCGGTGTTGGTCGAGACAAAAAACAATGCTGATCCTGCAAACGTGCATCCGGCGGCACGCCATACGGTGGCGTTTTTGCGGAGGAATGTTCTGAGCAAAATCGGTGCACAGGCGGCGATGTAGACGGCAGCCATCAGGGCGGGGTTGTACAGGCCCAAGAACAGGTCCGTGATCAGGAGCGAGCCCCAGACCACGGCCACGGCTTGCCAGCCGCGGGGCAATAGGAATCCCCCGAACAGGGCCACGGCCGCGATTGGAGTGACATTTTCTGGCATCGGGGCGAGGCGGCCGAGGGCAGCGAAACCAATTAGGGCGAGGGCGAAAGCCCAGTACGGATGGGTGGGGGAGTTCGGGCTCTTCATGTCCCGAGCATGCTACGCCGCGGGTGTCTTTTTTGCAGTGGCTCGGATCTGGATTTCCCCCCTTCAATTGCGATTCGGTCACCGCAAATCCATGGCATCATGGAATCATGAGCATCCAGACCATGCCCACCATTTGGTTGGCTGATCCATTGCCAGCCAAATGCGAAGCGTGGATCTCCCAACGGTCCATTCTGGTTGATGGGCCGAGTCCAGAAGTTCAGGCGGTGGTGGTTCGGACCGCCACCGATGTTGACAAAGCTCTTCTGGATCAAATGCCCCAGTTGCGTTGTGTGGCCCGAGCCGGGGTGGGCGTTGATCACATCGATCTTCAGGCATGCCGCGAGCGGGGCATCGTCGTGGTCAACACTCCGATGGCCAATACCGAATCGGTGGTGGAGTATGCCCTTGCCCTCCTGTTGGATGCGGTCAGGCCCCGGAAAGCGATCCCTTCTGAGGGCACCGACGAGATTTGGGAATCCGCCCGAAGGGAATGCACGGCAAGTCGGAGACTGGCGGAGCATCGAATCGGCATTTTGGGATTCGGTCGGATTGGTCAACGCCTGGGGGAAGTCTTACAGACCCTCGGTGCTGAGGTTGCCTTTCATGACCTCAAGGATGCATCGCAGTTTCCTCCCGGATTCACTTCCCGGTCGCTGGACGATCTCTTCTCGTGGTCTGACGTTCTTTCGGTTCACGTCGATGGTCGGCCGGAGAACCGAGGTCTGGTCTCTGGTCGACTGTTGGCCTTGCTCGGTCCTTCCGGTTTGCTGCTCAATACGAGTCGAGGATGGGTCATCGAGACGGCAGATGTGCAGCGTTGGTTGGAGCAAAACCCCCAAGCAGCTGCCATCCTGGACGTGCATGATGAAGAGCCGGTTCCGGTTGATCACCCGCTTCGGGCCATGAGGAATGCACGGTTGTTGCCTCACTTGGCCAGCCGTACTGAAAGCGCTGTAGAAGCGATGGGCTGGGTGGTCCGGGATGTGCTGGCGGTCCTAACCGGTTCTGAACCAACGCATCACGTTTGCTGAACCGGCCTCTTATCATGCGTTGCACTGGAGGTCTTGCCCGTGGATCGATGTTTGTTGTGGTGTGTGGTTTTGATCTGGACCTGTGATGCGGGTGCACAGGTTGAAACGGACCCTGATGAAGTGGCCTCCCTTGTGGAATTGTTGGTAGACGATGGCATTCCGGATCCCCGCCCATTCCGCCGTGAGCAGTTGGCTTTGACCCGCGATGCCCGCACGATTGTCCCCGGTGCTTGGCAGATGGAACTCACCGCAGGGCAGTTCACCCTTCGCAATTATCAAGACGAATCACTGTTCGACGACACGTCCATTGCGTTTGGTGAGTTCATCAATTTGCGTCATGGATTGACGGCTGACATCGAAGTGCAACTGTCCGTGACCACTTATGGGTTTGAGCCCGTGGCCCCGGGCTCGAGCACACTCGATGGTGAATTCGAGTTCACGCCGCAACTTTCGGCCAAGATCAATTTGATCGGCAACGACGGGGGCGATTGGGGCGTCGCACTGCGGCCGTGGATCGGTACCGGGGACCTGACTTCTGGGTTTGATGTTGATGATCTGGCTCTCGGTCTTGATGTTCCGGCCACCTATCAAATCGATGAAGAACGTGAGTTAAGAATACTGGTGACCAGTCGGCTTTATGACAAAAATGTCGATCCGCCCTTGGTCAGTGGCGCTCTCGGGCTACGGACCAAACTGGGAGAAGCTTTTCATGGCTCTTTGGGGGTGCAGTTTGATATGAACACTGACCCAGAGGTTCGTACTTCGGGGACCCGTCTTGCTTGGGTCTACGACTGGCTCACTGACGAGCAGATCATGATCGATGCTGGCGTCACGTTGGGGTTGGAGCAGGACGACGGATCAGGCGATGACCTTGCTTTCCACGTCGGTTATTCCATCGGGTTCTGAGGTTTGACCTTTTCGGAAGCATCTCCCCCAAAGTCGTATTGAGACTTTGGGGACAGCCATCGCTTGGAGTGTTGCACTCTTGGATTTCTCCCTGAAAGGGTCTTTCGCAAAATCTTTGTTACCTCTCTCCGTTTGCGTCCTCGCGGGAGCAATGCATTCGCCCTCTCATGGGGCGTGAAAAACCCCCGCCCAAGGCGGGGGTTGGTTGATTATTTTGTCGGGCGCTTCGAAGGTCGGTCTTGGCTTAACCAGCGTTGTTGAAGGCCTCGGAGACTTTGTTCCAATCCACGACTTCCCACCAAGCAGTCAGATAGTCCGGCCGACGGTTTTGGTATTTGAGGTAATAGGCGTGCTCCCAAACATCGCAGCCCAAAATCGGGGTCTTGCCACAGCTGATTCCAGGCATCAGGGGGTTGTCTTGGTTGGCGGTTGAGCAGACGCAGACTTCGCCACCTTGAGCGCACAGCCACGCCCAACCAGAACCGAAGCGGCTCGCGCCGGCGTTTTGGAACTCGGTTTTGAAGGCGTCGAATGATCCGAAAGCTTTGTCAATGGCTTCGGCCAAGGCACCGGAGGGCGTTCCGCCACCGTTGGGGCTCATCACCGACCAGAAGAGGGTGTGGTTGAAGTGCCCTCCGCCATTGTTGCGGACCGCGCCTCGGATCGACTCGGGAAGGGTGTCCAGGTTGCGGCAGAGATCGGCGACGGAATGCGCGGCCAGATCATCGTGTCCTTCAAGGGCGGCGTTGAGCTTGGCGACGTAACCAGCATGATGTTTGCCGTGGTGGATTTCCATGGTTCGGGCGTCGATGGTGGGTTCAAGGTCGTCAAAGTCGTACCCGAGGGCAGGAAGTTCGTAAGCCATAATCATCTCCAATTTGATGGCCAAAGCATAGACCCCAAAATGACAGAGGGGGGGTGACCGAAGGGCCGGTGTGATCAGATTGAGGGAGGCCCTTCCCTTGAAGGGGGCTGCAGGGCCACGAAGCCAATCAGTCTTTGATCATAAAGACGGATTGCGATCGCAAAACCAATCCATTATCAGCCCGGAGGTGCCAAGTTTGCAGATGCAATTCGTCGTTGTAGCGCTGGAGCTCCAAGACGGAGAGGTTTTCACCGTCCTCATCGCGCCAACGGTGGTGGATGCAGTCTGGTGATTCGGCGTACTCGAGCATTTCCAAGAACGTGGATCGATACAGATGAGGCTCGAGGGTTTCCGTCTGCACGGAGGTCATGTAATCCACTTTTTCGGCGGCTTTGCATTCGTGCTCGCGCTCGCCTGCACAGGGCAGTGATGCGATCACGCCACGAACTGGCAGCGTGTCTACTTCCTCAGAAAGCACTTCGGTGGCACAACTGGGACCAAACTCAAAGCGGGCGGTGTGCCCACCGGGGAACAGCCAAGCTTCGGCTTCATAACCATTGTGGAGCAGGGTTTTGCGGGTTGCCACTCGGAAAAATTCAGGGTGAAGTGGGCCTCGATAGAGAGCCAACTGGTAGGCCTGCAGGGACGGAACTTTGGGGGAAGTGCTCATGGTGTTGACGCGATCCTTCGCGAGGTTGGGAATGCCGACCTGCGGGGTCGGACCCGGGCGTCGATCCTCGACGCCTTGAGAGATTTCGGCCAGAAAGGGGGATACGGAACAGTTTCCGATGGGTTCACCGATTCGTGCCATGGGCCATAGCCTACGACTCTGCCGCGACTGGTCAACGGTTCGGCTACTCTTTCGCAGGTTGTTCATCGCCCTTATTGGGCGAATTTCCCGTCTTTTGGGGCATTGTCAGCCATTCGGCCAGAATGGGTCGTTCTGACACCAAACAAAGCGTCCACAATTGGCGACGTTTTCCACCATGCCCCGCAGAATCCGCTGGAGTGTTTCATGATGATGACCCAAGGCGTGGCCGATCTGGAAGCGGCTTATCGGAATCTGGTGGCATCGGTTTGTGGGATTCCCTCCACCCCACAAGTGTGCTTTGGAGATGGTGGCCTTGATCCGTGCGTGGTCTTCGTGCTGGGCTTGCCAAGCGGCCTTCACCCGCTGGATTCCGAGGGGCAGGCCAAGTTTGATCAACTGCGAACCGCCATGCGATTGGATCCTGATGATGTGTACATCACCTCGGTGATCAAGACCCTGCCATTGGCCTCTCGCCCTCCCCATCCCGCAGATGTCCGTCGGGATCGACCTTGGTTGGACCGTCAGCTCCGGAGCCTTTCTCCCCAGGCCATCGTTGCCTTTGGCCCCAAGGTGGGGGCCATGCTTACCTCGTGCGGGGTGCAGGAGAGTGAGCCGGGGAAGGTCTCTTCTCTGGCGTTGGAGGGGGGGCAGCACTCAACTCCGGTTCACATCACCCATGAGTTTTCCGTCCTCACTCAACCAGGAAGAGATGAGGTGAAAGCCAAGGAAATGTGGTCGCATCTGCAAGCGGTTATGCAGGTGGTCGCCTCGTGAAAGCCGTTGTGCAACGGGTGCGGAACGCTTCAGTCACGAACGGCGTCGAGACCGAATCTATTGGGCGTGGTCTCTTGGTGTTCCTTGGTGTCGGTCGAGGTGACGGACTCGAGGAAGCTGAGTGGATGGCTCATCGCATTGCCCACCTTCGGATCTTTCCTGATGCGTCAGAGAAAATGCGTCATGCGGTGATCGATCATGGATTGGATGTTTTGGTGGTCAGTCAATTCACGCTGTTGGCCGATACTTCAGGGGGACATCGACCCTCGTTTACACCTGCGGCTCCTCCTGAAGTTGCAGAGCCCCTTTACGAGCAGGTCGTGGAGCGGTTGGGGCAAGCCGAAGGAATCGGTTGCGTCAAACAAGGGATGTTCGGTCAAGCCATGCAGGTGGAGTTGGTGAACGACGGCCCGGTGACCATCATGCTTGAGCGGGCACCGTCGCTACCGCTCCGGCAATGCTGATGATGCTTGCCTGTTGCTCAGCCGCCGTATCTGCTTGTTTGTAATCCACCAGCTCCCACGAAACTTCGGGATGCATGGTTTTGGTCAGCTGCAAGGCTGCGGACATGGCGTGTACCCCAGTCCAGCGCAATGCGTTTTTGTCCCACTTGACGGCTTCGACGAATGCTTCTGCGTCTCCATCTAAAAATTTCCCCAGAAGCTCACGATCTCGTTGTTCCACATCGACCCTTCGGTTTTGATCGACCGGGCGGGGCTCGCCAAACTGGGGTCCGGCATGGGCCAAATCGGTGGAGACCACCAAGAGCGTGCGCCCTCCCAGTTCCACAAGGGCTTCGCCCATGGCAGAGACAAACTCATCAGCGGTGACGCCATCCTCAACATCCTCATTGAGCAAGCGGTCAGGCAAGATGGCTGCGGTTACGGGAACGTTGCCATGCTTCTCTTGGATCCACGGAAGCTGTGATTCCAGGCCATGCTCCGCAAAGTGGTCCAGCTCGTCTTCGAAAAACCGGTCTCCCAGTTTTTTGCGAAGCAGGGGTTGCAGGTCTTGATCAACCGGACACACGCCAAGGGCCGTGGCAATTCCCAGCTGGGTTCCGGACACACCGTTGCCAATGGAAGCATGGGCCGGTCCCAGAACCACCACGCGGTCCGGAGCAGGGCCGCTCCGGACAGGATGCCAAGCCCCCGCGAAGACTTCCCACGCTTGGCTGTAAGACAGGCTGGGCGCCAGAACCGCGACCGGTGTCCCCGTCAGTTCTGGATCTTCGGTTTCCGCAAACCAGCCGCGAATTGCTGATTTCGCGATCTCGGCGTTGCCCAGTCCCTGGGTCGCCCGGGGGGGGAAATGCCCCGCTTGGTGAAGTTGCTTGATTTTGGCGTCCTCAAGAGCCTCGGCGGTTGGCCCTTCCAGAAGGCCAAGTTGGTCGAGCGCCCTCACCAATTCCCAGACTTTGTCTTCTGGAGCTTTGAGGGTCTCGCTGATTTCAGCCACGGTCTTTTCCCCACGGAAATGCTGCAGCATGCCCAAGGCCTGTGGGGGGACGGCCATCGTTTGCCCCGCCAATTGGAGAGGATCGCGAAGGGCCAGAATGGTCTGCCCATTTTGTTGGGTGGGGAGGACTTGCACCGGACGCAATCTGGGGCGATTCATGTGTTCGGGCTGAGGAACTTCTGGGTTGGAATCGTTCATCGAACTGAAGAAACTACCCCGGAACGGTCTTTTTTGCGCTTTCAGACGAAACCAAAAAGGGGGTTTTGGCGTTCAACTCTTGTGTATCTCCTCGTCAAGGGTGACGATAGAGGAACGCTATTGTTTGATTCTTTCGTCCGGCTGGGCCCCAGTCATGTGCATGAGTTCTTGGAGAACACCAATGCTTGCTCAACGATTCGTAACGACCCTTTCTCTGCTGCTTTCCGGACTCGCCATGGCTCAGGATGTGGCGCCCACGCCAGCGCCGTCGTTTCGCCCGAAAGAGGCGCCCAAGGTCAAGGGCGACAAGCCGGCATCAAATGAGCGGGTCGTCACCGTGGAGCCGCAGCGGCTTGATCTTGGGGAAATTGCCACTGGTGAGAAAGGGACAGGGACCGTCACTTTGACCAACGGTGGTGACGCACCAATGATCCTGACCAAATGCAAGACATCCTGCGGATGCACCACCGCCAATTGTCCGGAAGGCCAGACCATCGAGCCCGGCGGCTCGGTTGAAGTCTCCATCAGTTTGGATGGTGGTCAAGTGGCACGGACCCTGACCAAGACGGTCACGTTCTTGATTGAAAACCATCCCCCAGTGCAGATGCAGGTTTCGGCAAAGTCCATCGCTTTCGTCAATTGTGATCCGCAACGCTTGGACCCAGACCTTCATCCTGATGGACTGGTCACGATTTCTTGCACCGATGGAAAGCCGTTCAAAATCGAAAGCATGTATCCCCCAGTGGTCACCGAGTTCTCTGCGGAAGCCAAGACCTCCCACGAAGTACGCATCGACTGGGAGGCGTATCGCGAAGCGGGATACCGTCAACGTCGCATTGTGTTCCGCACGGACCACCCCAAAGGTGCTTCGGTTTCCACAACTCTGGCGATGTCAGCGGTCAAGCCGGTTGCCAAAGGGGATGCTTCCGCCAAGCCTGCGCCCAGCCTTCCAGCCAGCGAGCGCTTGGACCAGCTTTTGAAGGACTCGGTGGTCCTGGCCGATGCAGCGCTTCGTCAATCCCGGACCGACACGATCCTGAAGATGATTGCAGACGCTGAAATCAAGCCCAACGCATTGGACAGTTCGTACCAAACCCCGCTGATGAAGGCCTGTCGATGGGGCAATGAACAAGTGGTCTTTGCCCTCTTGGATGCTGGTGATCAACTGGACAAGACCGATCGAATGGGACGCAATCCACTCATGTTTGCCGTGCGTCGTGAACCAGGGGTCAAGGTTGCCAAGATCGAGATCGTGCGGGCCTTGCTTGATGCCGGGGCCGATCCCAAGCAGAAAGACCAAATTGGCAATACCCCGTTGTGTTGGGCGGCCGGATTCGGTGACCTGCCAACGGTCAAGGAACTGATTCAGGCTGGTGCCGGCGTCGAAGTCGTCGGCGGCATGATTGGATTCACTCCGTTGATTTGGGCCGCTGGATTCAACGAAGACCCGAAGGTGGTCCAGTACCTCCTTTCGCTGGACGCAGATATGGAAGCCAAAGACGTGCTGCAAGGGGCAACGCCGCTGATGCATGCCGCTCGGACCAACATGCACGACAACGTGGCTTTGCTGATCAAATCTGGCGCCAACTTGAAAAGCACCGACAACGAGGGCAACAACGCGCTGTTGATGGCGGCCAAGAATGCTGGTGCTGATGCCAAAATGATTGGCATTTTGGTCGACGCTGGTTGTGATCTGAGCGTTAAAGACAAGAACGGTATGGACGCTCTGGGATCTGCACGGAAGCGAACTGATCTTCGGGCCGAAGATGTCGTTGCTGCCCTTGAGCAAGCGTACGAGGCGGCCGGACTGCCCACAGCCGCGCCGTAACGCGTGCGTCTACACTTCCGAGCCGTCCATAAGTCAGTTTGGAATTGTTCTATGGGCCCACTGGTTGCACCGGTGGGCCCATTTTCGTTTTCTTTCGTATTCTTCGTTCATGACCACATTGACACCCCATGAGCATCT
>MDSW01084698.1_pt1 | contig 14170 bp, 12 predicted proteins | sample 811171 | NCBI WGS metagenome assembly MDSW01 (sample SAMN05326641, study PRJNA326480) | marine metagenome | isolation source: seawater | place: Atlantic Ocean: North West | collected 2012 | reverse complement strand
TTTTAGAGAGGTAGCCAACAAGGCTAAAGAACTAGTCCAATCCGGGTTTAATCCTGTACCTCACTTTCCAGCAAGATCAATTAAAAATTCTGGAGATTTAAAAGACTACGTTACCATGTGTAAAGATTTCGGTGTAAAACAAGCTCTTGTAATTGGTGGAAGCGCCGAACCCATCGGGGACTATCACTGTTCCTTACAGATATTAGAAACAGGATTATTTGACAGTTTTAAGATAGGAATTGCTGGACATCCCGAGGGGTCTCCTGATATATCGGATTCTGATTTGGAGAAAGCCATGAAAGATAAGAAACCGTTTGCAGACTACATTGTAACGCAATGGCTTTTAAATCCTGAACCGATTAAAGAATTTATTTCAAAACAGAGTTTACCAGTACATGTTGGAATTACAGGCCCTTTAAAAATTACCAGCCTAATAAAATTTGCAAATATTGTAGGTGCAAAAAACTCAATTAATTTTCTTAAATCGAACGCAACAAAAGCTCTAGATTTATTAAGACCATCTGATCCAAATAATTTAATAGAAAAGATAAAAGACTCAACAAGCAATTTTCATATTTATACTTTCGGTGGATTGAAGGAGACAAACAAATGGTTAGAAAAAAATAATTATGCCTAAAAAAGTTCCAAATTCTTACAAGGTTGAAAAAGTTAATTATGATAAATTAAGACACGAAACATCAGTAGACCAGTCAGACAGGGAGGTTCCATACAATCTAAGACAAAGCGGCCCAACAAAAGTAGACATGTTAATTTCAACACGAGTAAGAAAATCTCCTTATTGGCATTTATCGATGAAAGCGGGATGTTGGAGAGCAACAGTTTATAACCGAATTTATCACCCTAGAGGCTATGTTAGACCGGAAAAAGGCGGCGCGATGGTTGAGTATCAAGCAATAAAAAAACATGTGACCATGTGGAATGTAGCAGTAGAGAGACAAATTAGAGTCAAAGGACCTGATGCAGAAAAATTTACAGATTATGTAATAACAAGAGACGCTACAAAAATTTCAACAATGAGAGGTCGATACGTTATTCTTTGTAACTACAAAGGAGGAGTTCTTAACGATCCAGTTTTAATGAGAATAGCAGAGGATGAGTTTTGGTTTAGTTTGTCAGACTCAGACATTGGTATTTATTTACAAGGAGTAAACTCAGATAAAAGATTTAATGTTGAAATAGAGGAAATAGATGCATGCCCAGTCCAAATACAAGGTCCAAAATCAAAAGCTTTAATGAAAGATTTAATAGGAGATCAGGTTGATTTAGACAATATGCCTTTTTATGGATTAGCTGAAGCCAAGGTAGGTGGAAGAAGCTGTGTTATTTCTCAATCAGGATTTTCTGGCGAAGCTGGTTATGAAATTTATTTAAGAAACGCAACTTTGTATGCCGAAGACATGTGGAATGCTGTTCTTAAAGCAGGAAAAAAACATAAGTTAATGGTAATAGCCCCTGCCCACCATAGAAGAATTCAGGCGGGAATATTATCATGGGGGCAAGATATGGACCATCAGCACAATCCTTTTCAGTGCAACCTCGGCTATCAAGTATCTCTGTCCGGAAAAGGGAAGTGGAGCAAACAAACAGATTATATTGGAAAAGAAGCTTTAGAGAAAATGAAAGAGCGACTTAAAAATGGTGAAAAACCCTATAAGCTCCAACTCGTTGGTCTAGAGCTTTCAGGTGGAAAACCAATCGAAGACTATGCAAATGATTTTTGGCTAATTTCAAACGCAAGTGTGGGTAAACCAGTCGGTTATATAACATCACCCTGGTATCACCCTGAAAGAAAAAAAAATATAGCTATGGGCTATGTACCCTTTGAAGGAAACTTAAATAATAATGGATTTCCAACAGGCAATTTTGGAAAAAAATATAAAATTCATCTACCAAAAAAATATTCAAATAAACCTGTAGAGGCCACAGTAGTTCCAATACCTTTTACAGAGTCGTTCAATAAGAATACTAGAGAAAATTAATTATTGGATAATATTATCTTTACTAGAGTCTTCATAAAAAGCAAAATTTGTTATTTCTATGAATGTTTTCGCAATATCATTAATTTGAGGAACTTCTAATAATTTTTGTTTTTCACTAACTGAAAAAGGCGAAATCATAACCAGAGTATAGATTTGTTGTGATTTTTTTAGTTCAGAAAGTTGTTTCCAATTCAAAGCCATGCCTTGTCTTTCAAACAATTGTTTTGAATTTTCTTTTAATTTATTAAACAGTGCATCATTAATAGAATAATTTTGCTCAATATCATTTTTAAAATAATCATAACTAACCGAAAATTCCCTAAAAGGTTCTCTATTGTTAATTTCCTGGTTGATTTTGAAACGTGATAATCCATAAAGATTTATTAAAATTCTGCCATCTTTTGTTTTTTTATGCTCGTTTATTTTTCCCAAACATCCTACATTGAATACATCGCCATCAACTTTTTTGGATTGGATCATGCCCAAAACGCCATTGCCCTTAATTGCTTTTTCAACCATTTTTAAATATCTTGGTTCAAATATATTTAATGGAAGATTCGTTTCAGGAAAAAAAATAGCACTTCTTAATGGAAAAACCGGTATTCTATCTGGAAATTTCTCTGAAATATTTCGTACCATGTAACTTAAGCAGCTCTCCCACAGCAATGTTTATATTTTTTCCCCGAACCACATGTGCAGGGAGAATTTCTTGGAATTTTTTTTCTTTTTTCGAAAACTTTTGACTTAGTTTCTACTTCCTCTTTTTTTTTCTCTACAACTATATTTACATTAAAAAGAAATTTTACTGTTTCAGCCTTAATTTTGATTAATAAACTCTCAAATAGTTCGAATGCTTCTTTCCTAAATTCTGACAAAGGATCTTTCTGCCCGTAACTTCGCAAACCTATAACTTGTCTAAGTTGTTCAAGATATTGTAAATGAGATCTCCATAAAAAATCTAATATCTGAAGGAAGATACGTTTTTCAAGTTCAGCATTTTCACTCTTACCCAAGGTATTCATACGCTCGTTTCTTTTTTTATTAAAAGAGTCAGTAATTTTTTCTGACATAGATTTTTGATCCATTTTTGAAAAATCTTCAATTTGTTTCGAGTCAAATATATTGCCAAAATTTTCTTTTATTTCAGAAGAAAAAATCTTCAGATCTTGATTTTTGTTAAATTTATCTAAAGATTTTTTTAAGTTTGTGTTGATTTCTTCTAAAAAAGAAAAAATCAATTCAGAAGAATCGTTGGACTCTAAAATTTTGATTCTTTGTCCAAAAATAACCTGTCTTTGGTCATTCATTACATCGTCGAATTTTAAAAGTGTCTTTCTTATCTCAAAATTTCTAGACTCCACCTTCTGCTGCGCTCTTTCCATTGCCTTATTTATCCAGGGGTGGTTTATAGACTCATTTTTCTTCAAGCCTAGTTTTTTAAGGACACCATCTATTGATTTTGCACCGAATATTCTCATCAAATCATCTTCAAGGCTTATGTAAAAGATTGATGAACCTGGGTCACCCTGTCTACCGGATCTTCCTCTAAGCTGGTTATCTATTCTTCTACTCTCATGTCTTTCAGTGCCAATAATATGAAGTCCTCCAAATTTTTTTACTTCTGTTTTATCAAAGTTTATTTTTTCTATATCTTTTTTTTCAGGTTTTACATTATCAATTACAAAATTTTTATTACCACCAAGCTGAATATCAGTTCCTCTACCGGCCATATTGGTGGCAATAGTAATCATACCTATTTTTCCTGCTTCAGCTATTATTTTAGCCTCCTTCTCATGTTGTTTTGCATTTAGAACATTATGTTTTAAATTATTTTTTGATAAAATTTGTGAAATTTTTTCAGACTTATCAATACTTGTTGTCCCAACCAAAACAGGCTGACCTTTTAATTGACATTCTTTTACTTTATTTAAAATTGCGTAATTTTTTTCTTCCTCTGTTCTAAAAATTTGATCGTTATCATCTTTTCTTATCATTTCTTTGTTGGTTGGTATGCTTAAAACATTTAATTTATAAATATCAAAAAATTCCTCAGCCTCGGTTAGCGCGGTCCCAGTCATTCCCGATAATTTTTTATATAATCTAAAGTAATTCTGATAAGTGATAGAAGCCAAAGTTTGATTTTCATTTTGAATATCTACATTTTCTTTTGCCTCTATTGCTTGATGCAAACCATCAGAAAATCTTCTTCCTTCTAATACTCTTCCAGTAAATTCATCAATAATTTGAACTTTTGCGTCTCTTAAAATGTAATCTTTGTCTTTTTTAAACAAAAGATTTGCCTTTAATGCTTGGTTGACTAAATGAACAAGATTTAAATTTTGTGGGTCATAGAAGTTATCATTTTTTAAAAGCCCTGCACTTTTTGACATTTTTTCTGCTTTGTCTATTCCACTGTCCGTTAAAACTGCATTTTTATTTTTTTCATCTAATTCAAAATCCTTTTTGTTCAGACTATTTACAAATTTTGTTGCAAAAATATATTGATCCGATTTGTCTTCTACTCCACCAGAGATAATTAGAGGAGTTCTAGCTTCATCTATTAGTATACTATCAACTTCGTCTATTATGCAAAAATCCCTTTTTTTTTGAACGACTTCTGAAATACTATATTTCATGTTATCTCGAAGATAATCAAAACCAAGTTCATTGTTTGTTGCGTAGGTAATATCTAGGTTATAATTTTCTTTTCTTTTTAAATCATCGAGATCATTTGTTACGCATCCAGTTTTCAATCCAAGACGACTGTAAACTTTACCCATCCATTCAGAATCTCTTTTTGCTAGATAATCATTTACTGTTACGATGTGAACACCTTGTCCTTTTAGAGCATTCAAATAAGCAGGCAATGTAGACACCAAGGTTTTTCCTTCCCCAGTTTTCATTTCGGCTATATTTCCCCGATGTAGTACTACACCCCCTAAAAGCTGAACGTCAAAATGTCTTTCGTTGAGAGTTTGTTTCGCAGCCTCTCTTACTAAAGCAAAACTTTCTGGTAAAATTTCATCCAAACTTCTTCCATCTTTGATGTTTTTTTTTAATTCTGCTGTTTTTTTAATAAACTCTTCGGGTGAGAAATTTAGAAAATTTTTCTCTAAATCGTTAATTTTCTCAATAATTGGCTTAATTTTATTTAATTCCTGTTGATTGCCACTTTTAAACAATTTATTTAGTGCTTTAGTTAAAAAATTCATAAGTTAAATTTATATAATTATTAGTTTCATATATATATAGTGATAAATTAAAATATTTACATGACAATTAACCTTAAAAATTTTTTAAGAGATAAACCCAAATTCTCAAAAATGGGGGAATTTCAAGAACTTGAGCCTATTGAAGGGTTGGAAATTTCTGCCGTTTCGGCTGATTTGTATGGAACCGGAAGAGACGATATTTGTTTATTTTATTTTAAAGATGGCACTAATTATGCTGCTGTTTATACAAACAATTCAATTTGTTCAGAGTCGATTACCTGGAACAGAAAAATAAGAAAAAGTTTAATCAAAGCTTTGATGGTCAACACAAAAAACGCTAACACTTTTACTGGGCAACAAGGTCTTGATGGTCTAGATACAATATCAAAATCTTTAGCAAAGAACTTGACTTTAAGAGAGTCCCAAAAAAAAGATGGTACAACGCAGGCCATTAAGCCAAACGAAATAATTTTTGCATCAACAGGGGTTATTGGAGAAAAATATCCTACCCAACAAATTAAAGAACACACCCAAGATTTGACGGAAAAATTAAGGGAAAAACAAAACAAATTTGTTTGGTTCAAGGCAGCTTCTTCGATCATGACCACCGACACAAGACCTAAGCTTGCTTTTGAAACATGTAGAGTATGGAATAAAGATATAAGAATCTCAGCAATTGCTAAAGGCTCCGGAATGATCGCCCCAAATCTAGGAACCATGTTGGCTTTTGTTTTTACTGACGCTGATATACCTTCAGTTTTTTTAAAAAGCTTACTCAAAAGAGCAGTGAACAATTCATTTAATGCTATTACTGTGGACAGCGACACATCAACAAATGATATGGTTGGAATCTTTGCTACTGGGAAAGTGAAAACAGGAAAATTTTATAATGTTTTGGATCCGAAATTAAAAGACTTTGAGGCTGCCCTTCACAAAGTTCTTTTAAACTTAGCCAAACAAATTGTAAGTGATGGCGAGGGCGCAAAAAAATTTATAACTGTAAAAGTTTTAAATGCAAGATCAGTTAATATGGCAAAAAATATTGCTTTTTCAGTTGCCAACTCTCCTCTCTTTAAGACGGCAATGGCAGCTGAGGACCCAAATTGGGGAAGAATAGTTATGGGGATTGGAAAATCAGGAGAGAATATTTCTCCAGAAAAAATAGAAATTAAAATAGGAGATTTTAAAGTGGCAGAAAAAGGAAGAGCAGTCGAAAATATTGATGAAAAAAAAATTAAAGAATATATGGAATGGGATTCTATAAATATTGAAATTAATCTAAAATTAGGACAAGCTTACTACGAATGTTACACATGTGACTTCACGAAAGATTATATTGATATTAATGCAGACTATAGAAGTTAGTACTTGAAAAAAGATATCTAATTATTAAGTAACACATAGATGATAAAATATAATTTAAAATGTAAGAACAAGCATGAATTTGAGAGTTGGTTTTCTAATTCAAAAGAGTTTGAAAAATTAAGATCAAAAAAAATGATCGAATGCATTTACTGTAAATCAAAAGCTGTTGAGAAATCTATTATGTCTCCACTAGTTTTAAACAAGGAAGAAAAAACAAAAAAGGAAACATCTTTTGAAGATTTTAAAAAGGTTAAAAAGGAGCTAGTTAAAATAAGAAAATTTGTAGAGAAAAATTTTGAAGATGTTGGGAAAGATTTTCCAAGAGAAGTTAGGAATGTTTACTACGATAATAGAAAAAATAAAAATATTTATGGACAAACAACGCCCGAGGAAACAGAAGAATTAAAGGAAGAGGGAATCGAAGTGGCTAGTATTCCTTGGGTGGATAAAGGTGAAAATTAATTTTTGTGCGCTACAATTATGTAATTCACTGAGCAATCTGTACTCAGGTTCCAACTATTAGAAAGTATATTAAATTTTAAACCATTAAGATCTATTTTATTCAAATTTAATTCATTAAATTTTTCCTCTATTTCTTCTGGTTTTAAAAATTTCTGCCAGTCATGAGTTCCAATTGGCAACCATCTTAAAATATATTCTGCTCCTACAATTGCTTTTATATAAGACTCAAAAGTTCTATTAATTGTTGCGACAAACATAATTCCATTTTTTTCTAACAACTCGCTTGCAGACTTTAAAAACAAGTCTAGGTTTTCAACATGTTCAACAATCTCTAGATTTAAAATGACATCATATTTTCCAACGATTTCTTTTTTCTCCGGTGAGGTATTAAAATATTTAATTTTCAAATTACTTTTTTTGGCATGAATTTTAGCTACTTCTATGTTTTTCGAAGAAGCATCAATGCCAGTAACCTCAGCGCCTAGCCTACTAAGTGGTTCACACACAAGACCTCCTCCGCAACCAATATCTAATACTTTCAATGATGATAGAGGTTTTTCGATTTTTGTTTGTAATTTAAAATGAGACTTACATTTATCTATTATGTAACTTATTCTAATAGGGTTAAATTTATGTAAAGGTTTAAACTTACCATTAGCATCCCACCATTCATCGGCTAATTTTGAAAACTTTTGAATTTCCTTCTCGTTTATTGTAGTCATTTAATTTATTATAATATTTTATAAACTTAATTTTAACTTAATTTATTCTATAATAAAATCTAAGTATGAAAAAAAAAGTATTAAAGTTTGGCGGAACATCTGTAGGTTCAATCCAAAGGATTGTAAATGCTGCAAAGATTGTTAAAAAAGAGCATGATAGTGGCAATAAAGTTATTGTAGTTGTATCTGCGATGGCAGGAACAACCAATAATCTGATTGCTCATTCTAAATCTGTTTCGAAAAAATTTAATAAAAGAGAGCTTGATGTCTTATTAACTTCTGGCGAACAGGTTACAAGCGCCCTTTTTGCAGGAGCACTTAATGATTTAGGTATTAAATCTAAATCTTGGATGAATTGGCAAATACCCATAGTTACAGAGGGCGACCACACAAATGCAAGAATTATTAATATGAACGTTGAAGGTATTAATAAATATTTATCTGAGAGTGGTGTAGCTGTAATTCCTGGATTTCAAGGAATCTCAAAAATTGGTGAAATAACATCAATTGGACGAGGTGGTTCGGACGCAACCGCAGTTGCTATAGCAAAAATATTTGAGACAGATACTTGTGAAATTTATACCGATGTTGATGGAGTATACTCATCAGATCCAAACAAAGTGCCTCTTGCAAAAAAAATAGACAAAATATCATATGAAGAGATGTTAGAACTTTCATCGTTAGGGGCCAAGGTTATGCAATCTTCAGCTGTCCAATCGGCTATGATGAACGATATTCCAATTCAGGTTAAATCAACCTTTACCGAAAGGAAAGGAACTGAAATAAATAGCCAAGAAAATATTGATTACAGCAAAGCTGTTACAGGTGTAGCTTATTCAAAAGATGATGCAAAAATTACTCTCCTTGGCGTTGAAGATAAGCCTGGCGTTGCAGCAGATATATTTGAGCCACTTTCAAAAGACCAGATAAATGTTGATATGGTTATTCAAAATATTTCTACCGATGGAAAAAAAACTGACTTAACATTTACAACAAAAAGGCAGGATAGCAAAAATGCTATTTCATTAATAAAAGCAAACAAAAAAATTAAGTATGAAAAAATGCATATGAATGATAAAGTTTCAAAAATATCTATAGTTGGAGCTGGTATGGTTGCAACTCCAGGGATAACTTATAAAATGTTTAGATCTTTAGCAGAAGAGAAAATAAATATTCTAGCTATTTCTACATCTGAAATTAAAATTTCGGTAATTATCGACGAAAAGTTAACTATAGATGCTGTAAAAAAATTACATAAAACTTTTAATTTAGATTAAAAAATATATGGAAATCAGACCACATAGAATTATAAAAAGAAAAAAAACAAAGAAAATAAAAGTTGGGAATATTTATGTTGGCGGCGACTCCCCTATATCTGTACAGTCTATGACCAACACACCTACAACCGATTGTTCTGCGACTATCAAACAAATTAATCAACTGGAGGATGCTGGCGCGGATATAGTCAGAGTTTCTTGCCCAGACGAGGATTCTACAAAAGCATTAAAAAAAATTACACAAAATACCAAAGTACCTATCGTTGCTGATATACATTTTCATTACAAAAGGGCAATTGAGTCTGCAATTTCTGGGGCGAAGTGCTTAAGAATAAATCCTGGTAATATTGGTTCGAAAGAAAGAGTGAAAGAAGTAATTAAGGCTGCAAAAGATTATGATTGTGCAATTAGAATAGGTGTAAACGCCGGTTCCCTAGAGAAAAAAATTTTAGAAAAATACAAAGAACCTTCGCCAGAGGCTTTAGTAGAAAGCGCAACACATAATATTAAACTTCTTGAGGATAATGATTTTTTTAATTTCAAAATTAGCGTTAAATCATCTGATGTTTTTCTCGCCGTCAAGTCTTATGAAAAATTATCAAATTTATATGAGTATCCTTTACATCTTGGAATAACAGAAGCAGGAAGTTTATTTACTGGAAGCATAAAGTCTTCAATAGGAATAGGAAAACTTTTAATGCAAGGTATCGGAGATACTATTAGAGTTTCATTGTCTGCTGATCCAGTAGAAGAGGTCAGGGCAGGTTTTGAAATATTAAACTCACTTGGTATTAGGTCAAGAGGTGTGCAAATAATTTCATGCCCATCCTGCGCTAGACAAGCATTTCCAGTTATCGACACTGTAAAGATACTCGAAAAAAAACTTGCACATATAAAAAAGCCAATGACTCTTTCTATAATAGGGTGTGTTGTTAATGGTCCCGGTGAAGCATCACAAACTGATATTGGTCTCACTGGCGGCGGAGACAATAACAACTTACTCTATTTATCCGGCATTCCTCACAACAAAGTTGTTAGCAAAGACATAATAAACCAAGTTGTAAACTTGGTTGAGTCCAAAGCAAAAGAAACAAATAACTAAACTTCATGATACCCATCGATAAAGTTAAAAAAATATTAGAAAGGTATATTTCCTTAGAAAAAGAGCTTTCAACCGGAAAGGTTGAACCGAGACTCTTAGCAAAAAAATCAAAAGAATACTCGGACTTAAAAAATATTTTAGATTGTGCCAAGGAGTACATTGAATATGAAAAAAATAAAAAAGACTTAAATAATATTATTGAAGATAAAAAAAATGATGGAGAAATGGTTTTATTAGCTGAAAAGGAACTTAAAGAGGCAGAAGAAAATAAAGAAAAAAATGAAAAAAGACTTAAAATTTTTTTATTACCAAAAGATAAAGATGATGAGAAAAATACCATTGTGGAAATTCGAGCTGGAACAGGAGGTTTAGAAGCATCACTTTTTGTGGCCGATTTATTTAGGATGTATGAGAAGGTCTGTTCTAGAAAAGGGTGGAAAATTGAAATTATAAGCATTTCAAAAAGTGAGGCAGGTGGATTCAAAGAGGTAATTTTTTCTGTAACAGGAGAAAATATTTATTCTTATCTAAAATATGAGTCAGGAGTTCACAGAGTTCAAAGAGTACCTACTACTGAGGCACAAGGCAGAGTGCACACATCTGCTGCAACAGTTGCTATCCTCCCAGAAGCTGAGGATGTAGATATAAAAATTAATGACAGTGATTTAAGAATTGATGTTTTCAGATCTAGTGGACCAGGAGGACAATCTGTAAACACAACTGATAGTGCAGTTCGTATAACACATTCACCATCTGGAATAGTAGTTACACAACAAGATGAAAAGTCTCAACACAAGAATAAAGCTAAAGCTCTAAAAATTTTGAGAGCTAGGCTATACGAATCTGAAAAATTAAAAAAAGACAAAGAAAGATCCAGTGAAAGAAAAAGTCAAATAGGTTCTGGAGATAGATCAGAGAGAATAAGAACCTATAATTTTCCACAAGGAAGAGTAACTGACCACAGAATTAATTTCACACTGCATAAGCTTAGTGAATTTTTAAATGGAGAGATTCATGAGGAGATGAATGATAATCTTCGGTTAAAAGATCAAGATTTAAAATTAAAGGCACTTATATAAAATGAAAACAAATGAACTTATTAATTTTGGATCAAACTTTTTAAAAGTTAACAAAATTTTAAGTTGCAGAATAGACTCAGAGATTATCCTTTCTCATGTAATGGGCGTTTCAAGAGAAAGACTATTGATTCACGAAAAAGACATAGATTCAAATAAAATAAAAAAATTCAAATCATTGATTTTAAGAAGATCAAAAAATGAACCAGTTGCTTATATTACGAAAACAAAAGAATTCAGAAGCATGAATTTTTTTGTTGATAAGAATTCTTTAATACCTCGTCCAGAAACAGAACTCTTAATTGATCCAATTGTCTCAATTTTTAAAAGAAAAAAATTGTTTTTTTTAGATGTTGGAATTGGTTCGGGATGTATAATTTTTTCAATACTAAGAGAGTTAAAACATAGTCAAGGTATTGGAATAGATAATTGCAAGAAAACTATATTAAACGCTAAAAAAAACCTATCAAATCTTAAATTGCATAATCGTGCAAGACTTTTACATAAACCCATTGATAGCTTGTTTGGCTTTAAGTTTGATTTAATTGTTTCAAACCCTCCATATGTTGTTAATAGAGATATTAAACGATTATCAGACGATATTACAAGTTATGAACCTAGATCTGCACTAGATGGAGGCAACGATGGTCTTGACGTAATAAGAAAAGTTATCTACAAATCCAGAAGCATTCTCAAATCAAATGGTATTTTGGCTTTAGAAATTGGCGCAGGTCAGTACGCACAAGTAATGAAAGTGTTGACAGAAAATAAATTTAAATTAAAAGAGACAATAAAAGATTATCAAAGTAATATTCGTTGTATAATTAGCACTCTATTATAAAAAATTTGAAAATTGTTTAAAAAATATACTAATACAGAACATTATAATTAATATTTAAAATATGAGAAACGGTAAAATAAGAAGATTTAGACCAAGAATGCATAATAAGCATAGCTCTAGAAGATCTGGTCATTCAAACAAAAGCAACGGTATACATCACATCGGTTCTCACAGAAATAATTTTAGAAATAGCACACCTAGGAACCCACAAAATTTAGAGAGGTTAGTTGAAAAATATAAAAATCTTGCAAAAGAAGCAATGAGTTCTGGTGATGAAATTTTAAATCAAAACTATCTTCAGCATTCCGAACATTTCTCAAGAATTTTATCAGAAGTAAATGAGTCTAGAGCAAAAAATAACAATAACGAAGTTAGTCAAGATCAAAAAAACAATGAAGTTGCTCAAGATAAAAAAGTTAATTCAGAAGAAAAAAGCACATCTTCTTCAGTTGAAGAGAAAAAATAAGTTATCTTTTATAACTTTTGAGCTCAGCTAATTTTACATCAAGTTTTATTCTTTCGACCTCGAAATCTTTTCTTTCATTACCTTTAAGAATTCTGCCAGATGGTAATTTTAATTTTTGAGAATTAATAAATTTTCCGTTGTATTTTACCGTGTAGTGTAAATGAGGACCGGTGGACATTCCTGTATTTCCAACGTATCCAATAATTTGTCCTTGTGTAACTCTTCTACCTGTCTTTGTTGCAAATTTTGAAAGATGACCATAACCAGTCGTGTATGAAGAGTTGTGTCTAATTCTTACACAGTTACCTCCATTACCACACCAACCAGCTTTAATAACTGTGCCAGTACCAGATGCCATTATAGGAGTGCCTGTTGGTGCAGCAAAGTCTGTACCATTATGGTGCTTAGTGAAACCGAGAATTGGATGCTTTCTATTTCCAAAACCTGAAGAAAGTCTAGCACCATTAATTGGAGTTTTCATCAGAGCTTTTGAAATACTTTTTCCGTCTTCGTCAAAGTAATCTGTATTACTTTTTTTTCCAAATCTATATAGTTTTATTTTTTGGTTATTAACATTTAGATAGGCATATAATATTTTACCAGTCTTAACAGATTTATTTCTATCATCAGTAAATCTTTCAAATAAAATTTCAAACTCATCACCTTTTCTTATATCTCTTTGAAAGTCGACTTCGAACCCAAATATTCTTGCGAATTCAATTATAATATTTGGCTCAATCCCAGCATTGATCGCAGATTTATAAAGACTAGTAGTAATTTTTCCACTTTGCACAATCTCTTTTTTAAAAAGCTTAGTAACATTTTTTGTAACTTCAATTTTATCTTTCTTTTTATCTATCTGAACAAAAGTTTCTTTTGATAAAGGATAATTAACATTTAAGATCTCTATTTCTTTCGTCTTAATACTCTTTTTTAATAAGAAGCTTATTTTTTGACCAGTTTTGATATCTGTTAGTCTCATTTTTTTTATTTTTTTGACAATGAAGTCTACCTCACTGCTTTTTATGCTAAATTTTTTTAAAATAGTCTCTATTGTGTCTCCTTCTTTTATCAAATATTCGTATTCTAAATAGGGGGATTTGACTTGATTTAGAAAGTAATTCTTTAATAAAATTGTATCGTTGTTTAACAGGAATGAGTTAATGGCTTCAAACCTCTCCTCTTTTAATTTTGAATTGTAAGCGATCGCTATGTAAACAAACAAAATAAAACTAGCGGATCCCAAAATGATCAAAAACCTCTCTTTTCGAAACTCCTGTAATTTTTTTGCTAGCTGTCTAAATTTATTAAAAATTTCCATAATTTTCATTTTGCTTTCTATATTAAAAAAAAACTCTTCATACAATGCCAAGTAGTAAAAAAAAGCTTGTTTTTTCATGCTTTTTTAAGGAAAATGGCAAACAAACGCCTTGATTAATTCCTATTTTTTTATATAACTGCGTCTCGCCTGAATTGGGTACAAAAACGAAGCGTTTAGCTGATTTGTATCGGTTTTTGCGTTTAAATTTTCTAAATATTAGAAGGTTTTAGCTTTTTTAAATTGTGAATGATTAAGAAGAGAAGTGTGGACGGTTAGGTTAATATAAGAAATTTGTCGTACACACTTTAACGAAAGTAACTTTAGTT
>MDSW01033333.1_pt1 | contig 14171 bp, 16 predicted proteins | sample 811171 | NCBI WGS metagenome assembly MDSW01 (sample SAMN05326641, study PRJNA326480) | marine metagenome | isolation source: seawater | place: Atlantic Ocean: North West | collected 2012 | reverse complement strand
GTCAGTATCTACGACTGGAATTTCAAAATTTAATAATTTAAAAAATTTAATTATTTCATCTATTTGCGGAATTGGATTGAATCTATTAAATGCACCATTATAAATATTAATATCTGTTTTTAATAAAGAATTTCTAATTTGGTAAAAATTATCTTTATCTGGAATCAAAGCTATAAAAAAACCATTATGTACTAGTGAATCTCGAATATTTCTTAATAGATTTTCAAAATTATCACTTAAATGTAAGTAAAAATTACTATAAATTAAATCAAATTCATTTTTTTTAAAACTCCAATTATCCAGAGATGACTCAAAAATGTTTGTTTCATTAGAGTCATAATTTTTAGTTGATAAATCATTAAAAATAACTTTAGAATTTTTGTTTCTTATTTTTAAATAATTATATACTTTATTTTCATTAATACCTAACTGAAGTATTGTTTTATAATCAACCTTAGTTATGTCAATTGAGTCTATTAAGATATTTGATAATTTATTATAAATAAATTTATTAAAATTATTAATATTTCTTTCTCTAGCTATTTTTAAGTATTTTTTGTTTATCATTTAATATTAAAAGTATAGTATTCTCTAATGTATGAGTTATGTCAACAAATTGAAAATACAATACGGGATGAGTTTTCAAATTTAAATAATAAATTACATGGAACAAAATTTTTAGAAGCTTTAAAATTCTTAATTTTAGATAAAATCAAATCATCAATTATTTTAAGTAAAATAGAAATTACTGAAAATGACTTGAAAAATTTTGAAATTAAGGATGAGCACAAAAAAATGATAACTAATATTTTAATATGTAATTCACCTAAAGTATATATAAATAAAATTATAGAAAATTCTTCACTATTTATATGTATTCAAGGAAAAATAAATATAGATATTAATATCAAAAATAAAAATAATTCTTTTTCCTTACCAAGTTTGACTGGTATTACACTGCCAAAAGATACAGATTGCTCAATAAGTATGTTAAAAAACTCTGTTAATTTGGAAATATCACTTGAGGATATTGAAAATAAAGAGAATAGTACAATATAATAATTATGATTGTTTTTAATCTTGAGTGTCAAAATTGCAATCAAAACTTTGAAGGATGGTTTGATAGCCAAAAAGAATTTAATTCTCAACTCAAACGCAATTTAATAAAATGCCCAACATGCGACAGTCAAGAAATAAAAAAAGGACTTGTTGCTCCTAATCTATCAAAAAAAAGTAATTCAAAAAATAAAACTAAAAAATCAATTGCTACTAATATTTCAAAATTAAAAAAAATGGTTGAAGAAAATTTTGATTACGTTGGTGAAAAATTTACAGAGGAAGCAAAAAAAATTAAGTATGGTGAAACTCGAGATAGACCAATTTATGGTGAAGCTTCTATGGAACAAACAAAGGATTTGATCAATGAGGAAATTGATATTGTTCCTCTTCCTTTTTCTTCAAAAAAAACTAACTAGAATTTGAAGCTGTTAAAAAGTAGTTTATTGAAGTATCGTCAGATAATTTCCATTTTCTACTAAACAAATTATATTTTAATCCTTTTATATTTTCTATTTTAAAACCTTTTTTAATTAAAACATTTTTTAATTCATCAGGTTTAATAAATTTATTATAGTCGTGAGTATTACGTGGTATCCAATTGAGTATATTTTCTGCTAAGTAAATTGCAGTGTATTTTGAAATTATATTTCTATTAATTGTTGATAATAAAATTTTACCATTTTTTTTAAGATTCAATTTGATCTTAGAAATAAAATTTGGCCAATCTTCCAAATGTTCTAATATTTCAAACAATATTATTACATCAAATTTATTTTTAAACTCTAATTTTTCAGCATCAACACATTTATAAATTATTTTTAGATTATTATTTTTAGAATGTTTTTTAGCAACTCTAATATTATTTTCTATGAAATCTATACCTGTAACTTTCGCTCCTAATCTCGATAAGGACTCAGTAACCAATCCTCCACCACAACCAATATCTAATATTTGCAAATTGTTAAAATTTTTATATTTGAATTGGTTTTTAATATATTCCATTCTAATGGGTCTTATTTCATGTAAAATTTTAAATTTACCATCTTCATCCCACCATTCCTCAGATAATTTACTAAATTGTTCATATTCATCTTTTTTTGATTTAATATTCATCTTAAACTTGTTTTTTTAAGTAATAATAATAATACAAAAATTAAATAAATATATAAATTAGTCAATGAGTCTTATTGTAATGAAATTTGGGGGTACTTCTGTAGCAAATACAGAAAAAATTATAAATGTCTCAGACATTATAGAGAAAGAAGCCAAAGGTAATAAATTAATTGTTGTTTTATCAGCAATGGCAGGCGTTACAAATAAAATGCAAGAATATATAGATGAAATAGAATCTATTAATAATCTTGAAAATGATTTAATTTTAACTTCTGGTGAAAGTATTACTATCGGTTTACTATCAAGTTGTCTTAAAAAAAAAGGAATAAAATCAATTCCTTTATTAGGATGGCAGGTTCCAATAGTCACAGATAATAATTATCAAAAAGCAAAAATATTAAATATAAATACAAAAAGGGTTAATTCTTATTTAGATAAATACGATGTAATTGTTTTAGCAGGATTCCAAGGAATTAATTTAGAAGGGCATATTACTTCATTAGGTAGAGGGGGTTCAGATACAACAGCAGTTGCAATTGCATCAGCTGTAAACGCTGATAGATGTGATATATACACTGATGTTGACGGTGTTTTTAGATCTGATCCAAATTTAGTGGATAAATCAAAAAAAATACCAAAACTAGCTTTTGAAGAAATGCTGGAAATGTCATCAACTGGCGCTAAAGTATTACATACTCGTTCAGTTGAATTAGCAATGAAAAATAATCTTGTTTTACAAGTTTTATCTTCTATTACAAAAGAACCAGGCACACTAATTTTAGATGAAAAAAAATTAATTGAAAAAGAAATTGTAAGTGGAGTAAGCTATAATAAAAATGAGTCTAAAATAACTATTTCCGGTATATCTGATAAACCAGGAATATCTGCAAGTATTTTTGGTTTACTCGCTAGTAAAAACATAAATGTGGATATGATAGTACAAAATATATCTCAGGATGGAATAAATGCGAATATTACATTTACAGTTCAAAATTCAGACCTTTTGTCAGCAGAACACTTACTGAAGCAAAATAAAGTAAAAATTAATTATACTTCTTTAAAAACAGAGGAAAAAGTCTCTAAAATTTCAGTAATTGGTATGGGAATGATGTCGCAAACTGGTGTTGCGCAAAAAATGTTTCAAACTCTGGCTGAAAACTCTATAAATATATTAGCAATATCAACTTCTGAAATTAAAATAAGTGTTTTGATCGAAGAAAAATTTACTGAAATAGCTGTTAAATCTTTACACGATGCTTATAATTTATAATAATAAGATTTCAAATGAATAGTGTTGGTAAAATACTTAAAGAGGAACGTATTTCTAGAAGTATAACTTTATCTGAAGTGTCTTTAGAGCTGAGAATTCAACTTAGAACATTACAAGATATTGAAGAAGATAAAATTATTAACGATCATGATATGGTTTTTTTAATTGGTCATGTTAGATCCTATTGTGAATTTTTAAAAATTGACTCAAAATTAATTGTTAGTAAATTTAAGAATCAATATTCATTTAAGAAAGAAGATTTAGCAAGAGATATCCCTAAGCCTGCATTTATGATTAATTATTCAATTTTATCTAAAACTATTCCAACAACATTGATAATTTTAATTTTTTCAACTTTTTATTTATTGTTTGTTAAAACTGATAATCATGAAAGAGAGTATGCTTTAATTCCAGACATTCCTGAAAACTCTATTCCTATAATTGAAAAATCAAATACAATTTCTTTAACAAATTCTAATTTAGAAAATAAAAGTAAGTCTTTAAATATCGAAAAAAATTTTGCTAGTTCAAGCGTTGTGGCTTCTGTTAATATAGATAGTGATAAGTTAAAAGGTAATGTTACTTTAAAATTTTTAAAACCTACATGGATACAATTAAGAGATAGTTCTCAAAAAATTGTTTTTAGTAGGCTAATGGATGAAAATGAAGAATATTCATATGCAATTAATAGTCAATATAACTTAACAGCAGGCAATGCAGGAAATATACTTGTATTAATTGATAATAACCTGAGAGGAAGAATTGGAAAGCTGGGAGAGGTAGTTGACTCTTTGATTATAGATAATAGTTTTAAAAAGTAGCTTTAATGCTCAGACCATACCAAAAAATAGGTAGAAGAAAATCACGTGTAATTAATGTAGGTAATGTTTTAATTGGTGGTGATAATCCAATTGCAGTTCAAACAATGACAAATACGCCAACTACTGATACTAAGAATACATTAAAACAAATTGAGAAATCTGCAAAATTGGGCGCAGATATAGTAAGAGTATCAATACCCGACGAACAATCAAGTAAATCTTTTTTAGAAATATGTAAACACTCATCAGTGCCTTTAATTGCTGATATTCATTTTCACTACAAAAGAGCTTTAGAGGCTGCTGACAATGGTGCTGCCTGCTTAAGAATTAATCCTGGAAATATTGGATCTATATCGAGAATCAAGGAAGTTATTAGTGCAGCAAAAAATAATAATTGTTCAATAAGAATTGGAGTAAATGCTGGAAGTCTTGAAAAGAATATTTTAGAGAAATTTTCAGAACCAAATCCAGACGCATTAGTTGAAAGTGCTAAATTAAACATGAAAATTTTAGAAGACAATGATTTTACTAACTTTAAAATAAGTGTTAAGTCCTCAGATATTTTTATGGCAATAAAAGCCTATGAAAAACTTGCAACATTATGCGATTATCCATTACACTTAGGTATTACTGAAGCAGGTAGCAAGAGAACTGGCTCAATAAAATCTTCTATAGGAATAGGTAATTTATTATTAAATGGAATAGGAGATACAATAAGAGTTTCACTATCTGATGAACCCGAAGAAGAAGTGAGAGTAGGTTTTGAAATTTTAAAAAGCTTAGGGCTAAGAAATAGAGGTGTAAAAATTATTTCTTGCCCCTCGTGTGCTAGGCAACAGTTTCCTGTGATTGAAACTGTTAAAAATTTAGAAAAAAAATTATATGACATTACTACCCCAATAACTGTTTCAATAATCGGTTGTGTTGTAAATGGTCCAGGTGAAGCCACAATGACTAACATAGGTATAACCGGAGGTGGTAATGATACACATATGATTTATGTAGACGGAAAAAAGAAAAATATAGTAAAAAATGTTGATTTAGAAAAATATTTAGAAAATCTCATTAGAAAAAAATCAAAAATAATAAATGAAGAAATGGAAAAAAATGAAATTTAGACCAGTAAGAGGAACACATGATATTTATGGTGATCAAATTTTAAAATATAATGAAATTTTAAAAGTTGTCTCTCATTTTGCTAATATTTCTCATTTTAATGAAATTAAAACGCCAATATTCGAATTCAGTGAACTATTCAGGAAGCCTTTAGGTGAGCATAGCGAAGTAGTTTTGAAGGAAATGTATACATTTGAAGATAGAAATAAGGAATCAATTACTTTAAGACCTGAATATACAACTCCAATGATAAGAGCAGCTATTACTAATAATTTATTGGATAAACTGCCACTTAAAATTTTTGGAATTGGACCAATGTTTAGAAGAGAGAGACCTCAAAAAGGAAGGTATAGACAGTTTAATCAAATAAATTTTGAAACTTTAGGATCTGAAGATCCATACTCAGATGTGGAATTAATTATTTTAGCCAATGATATATTAAATAAAATTCTTCCAAATGAAAATATACAATTAAATTTAAATACTCTAGGAGATAAAAATTCATTATTATTATATAAAAATGCTCTATCTAAGTATTTTGAAGATAATTCTCAAAATTTATCTGAAGATAGCAAAAATAAAATAAAAAATAATCCTTTAAGGATTTTAGACTCTAAAGATGATAATGACATAAAAATTTCTAAATCATCCCCATTAATTTATGAATTTATTTCAAGTGAATCCAAAGCAATTTATGATCAAATAAAAAATAATTTAAAATCATTGGATATCAAATTTGTCGAAAATCCTTACTTAGTTAGAGGTTTAGATTATTACTGTAATACAGTTTTTGAATTCAAAACTTCATCATTAGGGAGTCAAGATACAATTTTAGGAGGTGGTAGATACGACGGACTAATCTCTACTCTTGGAGGCCCCGATATACCTGGAATAGGATGGGCTGCAGGAGTTGAAAGACTTATTTTGCTAATGCAAAATATTAATAATTTAAATAAATCTGTTCATATTGCAGTTGCAAATAAAAATTATATTCCTCATTTATTAAAATTGACTAATTATTTAAAAAAAATTGAAATTTCCTATTACTGGAATTTTAAATATAATATTAAAAAATCTTTATCTAACGCAAGTCAAAATAAAGCAAAATTTGTAATTATTATCGGAGAAAATGAATTTAATAATCAATATTTTGTAATTAAAAATATGCTAGATGGTCAACAAAAAGAAATTAATTTAGAAGATATAAAAGACTACATAAATGATAAATCTTAATAATCAACTTTCTAATATAATAGAAAAATTTAGTAAAATAGAGAATTCGTTAAGTAATATTAACAATACTAGTTCAGAAAATTTAATTAAATTAAATAAAGAGTATGCTGATTTAAAGCCAATCGTTGAAAAAATAAATGAATTTAATACTCAAAAAAATGAAATTAAAAATCTCCAAGATTTAATTAGTGATAAAGATCCTGATATAAGTAAAATTGCTGAAGTAGAATTGTTTGAAAAAAAAAAAGAAATAAAACAATTAGAAAAAAAATTATTAAGACTTTTAATACCTAAAGATGAAAATGACTCTAAAAATTCAATTCTTGAAATAAGAGCGGGCACTGGAGGAGATGAGGCCTCGTTATTTGCGTCAGATTTGTTATCTATGTATCAAAAATATGCTGATAATAATTCTTGGAAATTTGAAATATTATCAATATCTGAAACAGGATTGAAGGGTGTAAAAGAGGTAATATGTAATATTTCTGGAATAAATGTGTTTTCAAGATTAAAATTTGAGTCTGGTGTTCATAGAGTTCAAAGAGTTCCTGCCACTGAAAGTAGTGGAAGAGTCCATACTTCTGCTGCAACAGTAGCAGTTTTACCTGAAGCTGAAGAAGTAGATATAAATATTGAAGAAAAAGATCTGAGAATAGATGTATTTAGATCAAGCGGACCAGGTGGGCAGTCTGTTAATACCACTGATAGTGCTGTAAGAATAACTCATTTGCCCACTGGTATAGTAGTTTCGCAACAAGACGAAAAATCTCAACATAAAAATAAATCCAAAGCAATGAAAATATTAAGATCAAGATTATTAGACAATGAAATTCAAGAAAAAAATAAAAAAAGATCTGAAGAAAGAAAAAGTCAAGTTGGGTCTGGAGATAGATCAGAAAGGATTAGGACTTATAATTTTCCTCAAGGTAGAGTATCTGATCATAGAATCAATTTAACCTTATATAATCTTAACGAAATATTAGAGGGAAATATTGATGAATTGATTAAGCCACTAATTGCTGAAGAGGAAACCCGAAAACTAGCAGATATGAAAAATGAATAGTTTACTTGAAACAAGTTTAAAAAAACTGATCAATAAAAAAATTCCCAATCCACATCTAGACTTAAGAATTTTATTAAAACATTCATCTTTTAATCAAGAAGATATTATTCTTAGTAACTTTGATGAAAAAAAAATTGATACTAAAATATTTTATAATTTTTTAAAAAAAAGGTTAAATCATGAACCCATTTCAAAAATAATTAAAAGAAAGCAATTTTGGAAATATAGTTTTATTGTAAATAAAAATGTACACGATCCAAGACCAGAAACAGAAAATATAATTGAGGAAAGTTTGAAATTATACTGCAATAAAAAAAACAAAATAACTATTTTAGATATTGGGACTGGTTCTGGTTGTATTTCAATATCTCTTGCTAAAGAATTTAATAATTCAATTATTACAGCTATAGATGTTTCTAAAAAAGCTCTAGAGGTAGCGAACAAGAATACAAGGCTATATCAATGTAAAAATCAAATTAAATTAGAACAAAATAAACTAAACAATATAAAGAAAAAATTTGATTTGATTGTTTGTAATCCACCATATCTTTCAAAAAAAGAATATGAAAAATGTTCCAATGAAATTAAAAAATATGAACCAAAGATAGCATTTGTAGGAGGCATTGATGGTTTAAAAATATACAGAAATTTAGCGCAAAAATGCCCTAAATTAATGAAAAAAAATTCGTATTTGGTTATAGAAATTGGTAAAAATCAGCTACATTCATGTAAAAAAATATTCAAAAATTCAGGATTAATTTTAAAAAAAGTAAAAAAGGACCTTCAAAATATTGATAGAACATTGATTTTTGAAAAGATATAAGTTAAGTGTAGATAATACAAAAATTGTAGAATAATTCACAATTTTAAATTTTCCTAAGAAAAGTTATGTATACAAAAAAAAATACAAGAATGTCTTATAAGTCTAATAGAAGACCTACATATAAAAAATCTTCAGGGTATTCTAATTTTAAAGGTAGAAATAAAGGCAATATTACACAACAGTATAATAAGTTTTTAAAATTAGCAAAAGAAGCATTTACATCTGGAGACAGAATACAGTCAGAATATTATTATCAATTTACTGATCATTATTATCGCCTTATGACAGAATTAGGTATAACAATTGATGAAAATTTATCATCAGAAACAAAAACAAATACAAATCCAGCTCAAGTTGAAATTAATGAAAATGAATCTAATAATAAAAGTGAAGGAGATGAAGAAATAACATCTAATAAAGATGAAGATGAAACAATAGAGTCAATATCATTTATTTCAGAACCATCAAAAGAAAAAAGACCTAGATCCTCTAAATAATATTTATTCATATAATAAATTGAGATGTTCAGCATATATTTCTTTATATTTTTTTTGAAATTTTTTTAACTCATTTCCTTCTAGAATTTTGCCAGAAGGTAATTTTAACTTTAGAGGATTTATTTGCTTATTGTTAAATAAAATTTCATAATGTAAATGAGGACCAGTTGAATTACCGGTACTGCCTACATAGCCAATTACATCACCTTGATTCACTCTTACCCCTTTTGAGATACCTTTTTTGAATTTAGATAAATGTGCATACGCAGTTTTGTATTCATTATTATGTCTAATTCTAATATATTTACCATAACCACCATTATTACCAGCATATTCTATAACTCCATTACCGCCTGCGTATATCGGTGTTCCTTTTGGCGCAGCAAAATCAACTCCTTTGTGCATTTTATTGAAACCTGATATAGGGTGTTTCCTCATACCAAAATTTGATGACAATCTAGCTCCATCTAGGGGCGTTTTTAATATAGATTTTTTTACATTTTTTCCTTCTCTATTGAAGTAATCTATGAAACCATCTTCAGTTAAAAATTTAAAATATTCGAGTTTTTTTCCACCAATTGAAATTAAAGCATAGTTAATGTCCTTATATTCTAATTTATTATTCTCAGTTATTTGATTGAATTCATAAGAAACAGAAACCAAAGTATCTTTTTTAATGTCTCTCTGAAAATCTAGATCAAAGCTAAATAATTTTATGATTTTTATTAAAATATCTTTAGGCAAATCATTTTTAAGACCATCACTATATAATGACTCAAAAATTTTGAATTCTTTAGAAATTTTATGAGATGATTTTTCTAACTCTTTTTTTTCTATAGTTATATTTTCATTGATATTTACAATTAGTAATCTGTCAATATCTAAACTAATTTCAATTTTCTTAATTTTATCATGTTTATCTTTATAAAAATATATTTCGTCATTAACTTTTATTTTTTTAAGATCATAATGATTTTGAATTTCATTTATAATATTAAATGTATTTCTCTCTGAAAAATTAAAATTATTTAATATTGTTAAAAAAGTATCTCCTTTTGAAACAACTATCTTAATTTTAGTTAAATCTAAATGATTATTGTTTCTTTTTACTTTATCATTTATTTGGTTTTTATTTGGTTTAACTATTTTATTATTCTCTTCTAATTTATTATAGGAAATATTATTTTTATCTAAATCAAAATTTACATATATTAAATTGTTATATTCTTCATAAAATAAATAAAATCCTGCAAAAATAAAAAAAGTAAAAATAAATTTTTTGAGATTAATAATCACTCAATAGTATTTAGAATTATAATATGACAATGGTTTAAGTTTATCATTCTGCCTAACATTAATAACTTTGCAAATAAAAATTATGTGATCACCTTTTTTAATTTTTTCAATTAGTTTACATTCTAAATTTGCTAAACATCCACTAATTATAGATGTATTATTTTCACCTTTTATAAAATCTATATTTTTATTGTTGGGGTTTTTTTTTTGAAAAATGTTCTGAAATCTTCATTTGATTTTTAGATAAAATATTAATTGATAAATAATTAGTACTAAGAAATTTATTTAAAGATGATGAATGATTACCAAGTGAAAATAAAATTAGTGGAGGTTTTAAAGATAGGGAACTAAAAGAATTCACAGTTTTACCATAAATAGATTTATTTTTTTTTACACATATTACTGTAACACCAGTAGTAAACTTGCTTAGAGTTTTTTTGAAGTTATTAATACTTAATTTTTTCATAATTTTTTTTGCATATAAACAGAGTCAATCCATTTATTTTTTTTATAACCTATTTTAGTTAGAGTACCAACATACTTAAATCCATTTTTTTTATGAATTTTAATTGAAGCATGATTATTTGAACCTCCAATAACTGCTATGAGGTTTTTTATTTTTTTATTTTTTTTAGATAATGAAATAAGTTCTTTCAAAATAATTGATCCATAACCTTTATTTAAGTGTTTTGGATTTACATAAATTGAATGCTCATACGTAAATTTATAACCACTTTTTTCTCTAAATTTATTTACATAAGCTATACCCACTATCTGGTTTTTTTCTAAAGCAATTAAGAAGGGAAGTTTTAAAAGTTTAATTTTTTTATATAATGCATTGAATGTATTAGTAGACATTTTTTTTTCTTCAAAATTAGATAAAGAATTAGCAATATAATAGTTGTAAATTTTTAATGCAGTTTTGATATGTTTCTGTTCTATTTTTTCAGCTATTATTATCATATTTATTAATTATCTATAGATTTATTAGAATATTAGAATATTTATTTATTAAAGGGTGCGTAGCTCAGCGGTAGAGCACTGCCTCGACACGGCAGGGGTCACAGGTTCAATCCCTGTCGCACCCACCATATAAATTTAAAGAATATTTCTTGAAATTTATTAATATGATATAAATATAGATTATGATTAAATGCATGTTAGTAGCTACTCTTATAGCTTCACTCATATTTCTAATAATTGATGTTATTTGGCTAAGTTTTGCTACAAAATCCTTTTACAGACCCTTAATTGGAAATCTTTTAACTGATCAGCCTGTAATGTGGGCTGCTGCACTTTTTTACATACTCTATGTCTTTGGTATGGCATTAGTAGTAATACAACCATGCATAGACTCAACAGGTTTATTTAAAACAGTCTATACGGGTTTTATTTTTGGTTTAGTTGCTTACGGAACTTATAACTTAACTAACATGGCAGTACTTAAAGGTTGGTCACCAACTGTAACTTTCGTAGATATGTTCTGGGGTGGATCATTGACTGCGGTCTCTGCTACTACTGGTTTGTATTTAGCAAAAAAAATCGTTCATTATTAACTAATTCTTTTCATACCAAATTCTAGTAAACTAATAAGTAAAGGATTTTCTTTTAATGTAATTTTATGTTTTTTCATAAAAACATTTATTTTGTTTTTACACAAATCAGTCACTCTTTTTTGACCAATTAATCCTAGTAAAGTACTTTTGCCTTGTTTAACATCCTTACCTGGTGTTTTGCCAATTTTTTTAAAGGTGCCAATTTCATCAATCAAGTCATCAATTACTTGAAATATTAGACCAAATAACATTCCAAATTCTTTAGCAAACAAAATTTCTGATTTTTTTGCATTTGCTAAAATAAATGGTGCACTAAATGAAAATTCAAAAAGTTTGCCAGTTTTGTTTAAATACATATTTAAAATTTTTTTCTTATTAATTTTTTGATTTTCAAATTCTAAATCCAATGATTGACCTAAAGCTAATCCTTTGTGACCTATACATAATGAAAGATAATTAATTAGTTCAAGTTTAGACTTATAATTTTTATTTTTAAGATTACCTGAAAGCAATGTAAAAGCCAAGTCGTGCAAGGCATCACCAGCAAGAATTGCAGTTGCCTCATTAAATTTTTTGTGTGTACTTAACTTACCTCTTCGATAATCATCATTATCCATTGATGGTAGGTCATCATGTATTAGTGAATATGAGTGAATTGACTCTATGCTAGCACCTATTATAAATGAGTCATTTCTGTTAATATTTTTTATTTTTGAAGCTTGATTTACTAAAAATGGTCTTATTCTTTTACCACCATTGTTACACCCATAAAACATAGCTTTTGATAGAATCGACCTATCTAGATTATGTTTTAATAATTCTTTAAATTTTTTATTAAATTGATTTTTATTATTATTTATTAACGTATTTAAATTCATAGTTGATATTAATATTTGAGTTAATTTTTAAATTATTTAATAGAATAAAGCGAATATTTATATGAGGATAGAAGAAGAAATTAAGCTTGATTACTCAGATGTGCTTTTTCGGCCAAAAAGAAGCACATTGAAAAGTAGAAAAGATGTAGATTTAAATAGAAAGTACATTTTTAAATACTCTAAATTACCTTGGACGGGAACGCCAATCATTGCCTCGAATATGGATGGTGTTGGTGAAATAGGAATTGCAAAAAAGCTAACAAATCATAAAGTTATGACAGCTTTAACTAAACAGCACACAATTGAGCAAATAAAACCAATATACAAAAATACTGCATTTCATAAAACAGTTGCTTTGAGTTGTGGTACAAGTATTGATAGTTACAATAGATTAAATAAAATTTTGAAAAGATTTCCAAAATTTGAGTTTATTTGTATTGATGTTGCAAATGGATATTCTGAAAATTTTAGTCATTTTGTTTCAAATGTTAGAAAAAAATATCCTAAAAAAACAATTATAGCTGGTAACGTTGTTACAGCTGATATGACGCAGGAATTAATATTAAGTGGTGCTGATATTGTAAAGGTAGGTATTGGGCCAGGCAGTGTTTGCACCACGAGAATACAAACAGGTGTCGGTTACCCACAATTAAGTGCAGTTATGGAATGTGCTGATGCAGCTCATGGCCTTGGTGCTCATATAATTGCTGACGGAGGCTGTACTTGCCCAGGTGATGTAGCTAAAGGATTTGGTGCGGGAGCTGATTTTGTTATGTTAGGTGGAATGTTAGCAGGACATAAAGAAGGTGGCGGTGAAATAATTGATAAAGATAATAAAAAATATATCGAATTTTATGGATCTAGTTCGGAGGAGGCTAATGATAAGCATTACGGAGGTTTGGCTAATTATAGATCCTCTGAAGGTAAAAAAGTTGTATTACCACTCAAAAACTCTTTAGAAAAAACAATTAGAGATATTTTAGGAGGTATTAGAAGTAGTTGTACATATGTTGGAGCTCCATCTTTAAAACAACTTAGTAAATGTACCACCTTTGTAAGAGTTAATAGCCAATATAATGATACTTTTGGTAAAATATAATTAATAACCTATTGCCAATCCATCTTTTCTTGGGTCTGAACCACCTACTAGTACGCCTTCATTTCTATTAATTTGTATACATTGACCACCACCAATAGCATCATTAACAAATTTAATTTTATGTCCTACATTTTTTAACTTTTCTACAATTTCTCTATTTATTGATTTTTCAACTTTTAGAACACCATCTAAAGCAAATGTTCTAGGAAAATCTATGGCTTCCTGTACAGTTAATTTGTAATCAATTATGTTTTGCAATACATGAGTTTGACCAATTGGTTGATATTGTCCACCCATAACACCATATGACAATATTGCTTCGTTACTTTTATTTGTTACTAAGCCAG
>MDSW01200845.1_pt1 | contig 14173 bp, 16 predicted proteins | sample 811171 | NCBI WGS metagenome assembly MDSW01 (sample SAMN05326641, study PRJNA326480) | marine metagenome | isolation source: seawater | place: Atlantic Ocean: North West | collected 2012 | reverse complement strand
TATTTTCAAGATATCCTTATCATTTACTCCAGATAACTTTTTCATCATTCTATCTACTGCCCACTTAAGATTGATTGCAGTGGGTCTTGAAGCAATTAATTCTTCGCTAGACTTTTTAAGAAAAGATAAATCATTTTTTTCAATAATAGATAAAACCAAACCATAGGCAGCAGTTGCACCAATTAATGGAGCTCCTCTCACCTCCATTGTTTTAATGGCATTAATTGCATCTTTCACAGTTTTTAACTCTTTAACGATAAACTGATGAGGAAGTTTTGTTTGATCAATAATTTTTACTAAATCGTTCTCAAACCAAATTGTTTTGTATGATTTTCCCTCTATTTTCATTTACCTTTTTCCATTTTTTTTAGTCTTTTTCTTAAACTTGGTGATATCGCATTAAACCATTTTTTTTCCTGTCCTGATTTTGGTAGAATTTCTCCATACTCGATCATTTGATCTGGTAATAAATCTTCCAAATAAACCCAAACAAAATCGCTCTGCAATTTTGTGTTCTTAATCAAAATTTTTCTTAGACCTAAAATTAATTGTTTTTTGACTTTTGATGTTCGTCCAGCTCTAATCTGCCCGTTTAAAAAAATTTCTTTAGTTTTTACTAATTTGCCACCCATGAAATGAGAATCTCGTTGATTTTTTTGAAATATTACTTGAGCGAAAAAGCTATTTGCACCAGTAATTTTACTATGAGTATTAGTTATATCATTGGCAATAGAATTTTTTTGTTTTTTCGAAAGATAAATATTTGAATATTTTACCGTATATGTTGGCATTAAGATTATTTTTTGTTCAGAACTCTTCCAGCAATATTTTTTAATTTCTTTATTGTTTTTTTTGTTCTTAATTTTGGATCAGTAATTATAGCAACATCTAAACAGTCGTTTGCAGGATCTTTCTCTACTGAATGGTTCTTAAATGTTTTTATTATTTCTTTGATCATATTTTGTGCGTTAGCTGCATTTTTCATAAGAGTTTGAACAACCATGTTTACATCAACTTCATCATGATCAGGATGCCAACAGTCGTAGTCTGTTACCATTGCAACAGTGCAATATCTAATTTCCGCTTCTCTTGCTAATTTAGCTTCAGGCATATTAGTCATGCCAATTACATCAGCTCCCCAAGATCTATACAATTTTGACTCTGATAAAGTTGAAAATTGAGGTCCCTCCATTACTATATATGTTCCTCCAACTTGATGATTTATATTCAGCTTCTTTAACGCAGCTTCGCAACAATTTGAAAGCCCGAGACTTGTAGGTTTGGCCATTGAAACATGGGCAACTATATCTTCATTGAAAAATGTTTTTACTCTAGAAAAAGTCCTATCAATAAATTGATCTATTATTACAAATTTTCCTGGCTCTAAGTTTTCTTTTAAAGATCCAACAGCTGATACTGAAATAATATCTGTAACTCCCAATTGTTTCATTGCATCAATATTAGCTCTAAAGTTAATATTTGTAGGACTTATTTTGTGGCCTCTGGAATGTCTTGGAATAAAACAAATTTCCTCTTTTCCTAATTTAGCAATTAAAATTTCATCAGAAGGTTTCCCCCATGGAGTATTAATTTTTTTCCATTTAGTTTTCTCGAATCCTTCCATTTTATAAAGACCGCTTCCGCCAATTATCCCAAGTTTTCTTTTTTTCATTATTTAATTATTAATGGTTTTTTGTTAATACTTGAAGTTAATAATGGACTTAAAAAAACACATCAGATCAATACCTGATTATCCAAAAAAGGGAATATTATTTAGAGATATCACAACTTTGATAAAAAATGCTGACGCATTTAAATATACTAACGATAAAATTATTGAATTAGCTAAAAATATTGAATTTGATAAAGTTGCTGCAATTGAGTCGAGAGGATTTGTTTTTGCTTCAACTGTATCTTATAAGCTAAAAAAACCTTTTATTCTTCTTAGAAAAAAAAATAAATTACCAGCCGAGGTTCATTCTATAGATTTTGAACTTGAATATGGAAAAGCTACTATTGAAGTTCACAAAGATTCGATTGAAAAAAATGAAAACATTTTAATAATTGATGATTTAATAGCTACAGGTGGAACAGCTGATGCAGCTGCTAAATTAATTGAAATTTCAGGTGGAAAAGTTGCAGGTTTTATATTTGTTATAAATCTTTTTGATTTACCAGGAAATGATTTGTTAAAAAACAAAGGATATAAGACAGAGAGCTTGATAGAATTTCCGGGTCATTAACTATTTTCACTTAAAAATTCCTGTATATAATCTTTTAAATTAATTTTTCCAAATCGTTTATACATTTTATTAGATAAGTTTTTATTAATAAGGGCTGAAGCATATCTTTCACCAGGTCTTTTTGGTAAAAATTTTATTTTTGATTTAAACATTTTAGCTACTTCTAAAATTGAATAAGATTTTTTATTTGCAATACTATAGTGTCTACAAAGATTTTTTTTCCAGGCTAAATAACATGTATCTACGGTATCATTAATATGGGTGAACCTTCTTGTTTGAGTTCCAGGTTTCACCACAGGTAGTAATTTTCTTTTTTTATAATGATCTTCAAATATTCCAATCACAGTCGACATTCGACCTTTACAAATTTGATGTGGCCCATAAACATTATAAAAATAAATTACTTCATATTTAAAATTAAACCATTTTTTTAAATTTTCTAATAATTCTAAGTTTTTTGATTTTGAAAATGCATAAGGGGATAAATTTTTATCATTACCCCTATTGCCTAATGAAGCAGATGTTGCTGAATAAATTAATTTAATTTTATATTTTAAACAAAAACTAAAAATAGTGTTTGAACCAATTGAATTAGATCGTAAGCACTCATTCATATTTAAAAAACTTTGATAAATTCTTGCAAATTCTCCAAAATGAAAAATTGATTTAATTTTTTTAGGATATTTAATTAATTTAAAAATTTCAGATGTTTCTCCTTTAATATACTTTACTCTAGGACTCTTTATGTGGTTTGATCTTGAGCCCGAAGAATAATTATCAATACTTATAAGATTATATCTTGTTTTATTTATTAATAATTTAATTAAATTTGTTCCTACAAACCCTGCTCCGCCAGTAATTATAATTATATTTCTTTTTGGCATTACAATTTTTTATATTTTTAAATTAAATAAATCAATCTAATGGTGGTCTATACCAAGACTTATTGCCAGCTATAGAATTAAAAATACCACTTAATCTACTCAAATAAATATCTCTTTTTTTTTTGTTAAAAATAATAAGATAAAATAATGACTTAATAACAGCAGAAAACAATTTAGGAAAAATAATAAGGATAGCAAAAAAAAATCCTTTATATTTTTTTTGAAAGTAAAATGTTGACCACATCCAATGCCAATTTCTATTTTTTTCAAGCTCATGTGTTTCTTTAATATTTACTGAGCTTGAGCCCTCATGTTTAATTTTTATGAGCTTGTTAAGTAAAATTTTCCCACCATTAATTTTTACCCTTTTGCATAAGTCAATCTCCTCAAAAAAAAGGAAAAAATTTTCATCAAAAAACTCGTTATTAAATTTACTAATATTAAAAAAAATTGCAAAACCCTTAAGGTTATTAACTTCACATAGAGTATTTTCTTTAAACTCTATTTCTACCGTTTGATCGTTAGCTGGGCCCATTAACCAAAAATCTTTTTCTAAGTTAGCTGAAACAAAAAAATTTTTTATCGCATCGTTATCCAAAACTGTATCGGGGTTCAAAACTAAAGCATATTTTGTTTTTACAAGATTTAGTCCTAAATTGTTCGCAACCGAGTAACCTTTATTTTCTCCGGTAAGTATACATTTTACGTTGGTATAATTATTTTCAATTTTTTTTTTAAAATTTTCATTTTTTGAATTCTCAACTACTATCACTGGAATTTCATTAGGAATTGAATTTAAGCAATTAATAACTTTTTCCTCACTTTTAAACGTAACGATTATAATAGTAAGCTCATTTGATTCCATTTAGAAATAATATTTGATTTTAAATGATAATTCTTTTACTAATTTAACACATTAGATTTAAAATTCTTTAATTAAATGAAAAAAATCATCGTTACAGGAGGATCAGGATTTATTGGCACAAACCTTGTTAATTTTTTACTAAAAAAAAAATTTTTCGTAGTCAATTTAGACAAACTAACATACTCATCTAATAAGTACAAAAATATATTAAGAAATAAAAAGAATTATAAGTTAATAAAAGTAGATTTAATCAATAAAAATAAATTAATCGGTATAATTAAGAGATATAAACCAAAAGCAATCTTCAACCTAGCTGCAGAGACTCACGTTGACAGGTCTATTGACGGTCCTGCAAATTTTATACACACAAATATTAATGGAACTTTTAGTTTACTTGAGGCATTAAGATTTTTACAAAAAAAGAAAATTAATCCAAAACTGATTCATATTTCAACTGATGAGGTATTTGGAGATATAAAAAAAAATATTAGATCTAACGAAGATCATAAATATGAGCCAAGCTCTCCTTATTCAGCTTCAAAAGCTAGTGCAGATCACTTAGTAAAATCTTATATAAGAACTTATAAAATAAAAGCTGTAATATCTAATTGTAGTAATAATTATGGACCTTACCAATTTCCTGAAAAATTAATTCCTAAAATGATTTCAAATATTTTTAATAACAAAGAACTTCCAATTTATTCAAAAGGTGAAAATTCAAGAGAATGGATACATGTAGAGGACCATTGTGAAGCCTTATTCATGTTATATTTAAAAGGTAAGAGTGGAGAAAGCTATAATGTTGGCTCAGGAATTAATTTAAGAAATATAGACTTAGTAAAAAAAATTCTAAAAGTCTGTAAAAATATGAAAATAAAAATTGGAAATAAAACCAAAATAAAATTTGTTAAAGACAGGCCGGGTCATGATTTTAGATATGCTTTAGATAACAAAAAAATTTTTAGGCAGTTAAAATGGAAACCCAAAAAGAAGTTTGATGCTGGCCTTAAAGAAACAATAAGTTGGTATCTTAATAACAAAAAATTCTTAAACAACATAGCAAAAAAAAGTTATGAAAAAAGATTAGGACTAAAAGTATGATTAAGAAAGGGATTATTTTAGCTGGAGGTATGGGAACTAGAATGAGCCCGCTTACAAAAGCAGTAAATAAACAATTATTACCATTATATGATAAACCATTAATTTATTATCCACTTTCGGTGTTAATGTTAGCTGGTATTAGAGATATTTTAATAATAGTAAACAAAGGTCAATTAAGTCAATTTCAAAAAATATTGCCAAAAAATAATAATTTAGGATTAAACATTCAATATAAAGAACAGCTAAAACCAAGAGGTTTGCCAGAAGCATTTATTCTAGGTGAAAAATTTATAGGAAAAGATAACGTGGCTCTTATATTGGGTGATAATTTCTTTTACGGTCAAAGCTTTACATTAAAATTGAAAGGATGTGTTAAATTAAAAAAAGGAGCTACTGTGTTTATCCATCCTGTTAAAAATCCTAATTTATATGGTGTAGCAAAAATTAATTCTCAAAATAAAGTTCTAAAGATAATAGAAAAACCAAAAAAATATATTTCTAATTTAGCTGTAACAGGCCTTTATTTTTTTGATAATAATGTTGTTAAATATAGTAAAACTTTAAAACCATCTCAAAGAAAAGAAATTGAAATAACAGATTTGTTAAATATCTATAGAAAAAAAAATAATTTAAACTCTGAAATGTTAGGTAGAGGTGGCGTATGGCTGGATACAGGTAGTATTGAAGATTTTTATAGCGCTTCGAATTTTATTTCCACAATAGAGAATCGACAAGGATTTAAAATCGCATGTCTTGAGGAAATTTCATTAAAAAATAAATGGATTAAAATCAAAGAGATGAAAAACCAAATGTCTTTTTATGGAAATTGTGAATACTCAAAATATCTTAAAAATTTAATTTAATGAAAATTTTAAATACAAGAATTAAAGGTCTTAAGATAATAAAAGGAAAAAATTATTACGACTCTAGGGGTTTTTTCAAAGAAATCTTTATCAAAAAAAAATTAAAAATACATAAACCTATATTTTGGTGTATGTCAAAATCTAAAAAAAAATGTTTTAAGAGGTCTTCACATACAAACTAAAAATAGCCAAGAAAAATTTGTATCAGTTGTTAAAGGCAAAATTTTAGATGTAGTGGTTGATTTAAGAAAAAACTCGAAAACTTTTGGTAAAAATTTTAAAACAATTTTATCTGAAAAAAATGCCAAATCTTTACTTATACCCGCTGGTTGTGCTCATGGTTTTTTAGGGATCGAAACAGAGAATATTGTTCTCTACAGTAACAATAATTATAGGTCTAAGATAAGTGAGACTGGAATTCTTTGGAATGACAAAAAATTAAAAATAAGATGGCCAAAGAAAAAATTTATTATATCCAAAAAAGATAAAAATAATCCATCGTTTACAAACTTTTGTCATAAAAATAAAATTTAAATGAACAACTTACATATGTTTTGCTTAAGTTTAAATGATGAGGATTATGATAAAATTAAATCACTTAATTACATACCTGTAGGATTAGGTAATAAAAAATTCTCTTCTAAGTGGATAAGAGATAACTCTGGTGAAAACATCTCTGTAAAAAATAGTTTTTACGGGGAATATACGTTTCATTATTGGTTCTGGAAAAATAAACTTAAGGAAATTAGTGATCATACCTGGATAGGATTTTGCGCATATAGACGTTTTTGGACAAAGTCATCAAACTCATTAAAAATTTTTAATAAACAGGATTTTTTAAGTGAAATACCTAATGATTGGGATAATTATGATGTGATTTTAGGACAGAACATCTTTATGGATGGCTGGACACCTATGAAGGTTTTAAAACATGGTTTAAAGTCTTTTATTTTAAATCCAACATTTATTTTTAAAAAAAATTGGAATTTAAAATTACATTTTGACTCTTTTCATGGTTATGGAAATTTAGATAAAGCAATTGAAATGCTAAACGATAATGATAAAAAAGATTTTAGTTCATTTATGAAAAATCAAAATTTTTACAATCGTGGCAATATGTTTATAATTAAAAATAAAAAAATAATTCACAATTTTTATAATACTATTTTTCCTTGGTTAGAGCGATGTGAAAAAGTTTTTGGTTTTAACAAAGATAGTTACGGTAACACTAGAATTTATGCATTTTTAATGGAGAGATTTGTATCTTACTGGTTTAATAAATACGCTAAAGTAAAAGTTTGGCCAATCGCTTTTTATAATATTAATAAAGAGAATTTAATATAATTTATGTTCTGTAAAGTAACAAAAAAAAGGATAAAGACCATAATGTCATTTGGCAGAATGCCTATGGCAAATGGTTTTTTGTTAAAAAAAGATTTTAAAAAAGAATTTTTTTATAATCTTAAAGTTGGATTTAATGAACAAAATTTTCTATTTCAAGTAGGTGATTATCCAAAGTCATCGAAGATTTTTAATAACAAGTACCCATTTTTTACTCATAAATCAAAATATATGAAAGAACATTTTAAAAAATTTTTTATTTGGTTGGAAAAAAACTACTTGAAGAAAAGTGATAAAATAATTGAAATTGGATCTAATGATGGAACTTTTTCATTATATTTTGCAAAAAAAAAGTACGAAATTTTAGGATTTGAACCTTCTCTAAATGTGGCAAATATTGCTAGAAAAAAAAAATTAAAAGTTGTCTCAAAATTTTTTAATTTTAAAAATGTTTCGAAATTGAAAAATTTAAAAAATAAGATAAATCTCATTTGTGCCGCTAATGTAATTTGTCATATTCCTGATTTAAAAAATTTGATTAAAAGCATCGATTGCTTGTTAACAGATGATGGCTTGTTTATATTCGAAGAGCCGTATTTAGGTTCTATGTTTCGAAGAGTCTCGTATGATCAAATCTATGATGCTCATGTCTTTATTTTTTCATTGCATTCAATAAAAACTATTTTCAACAGTTTTGGATTCGACTTGATAAATGCGGTACCTCAAAAAACCCACGGTGGTTCAATGAGATATGTTATTGCAAGAAAAAAAGTTTTTAAAACGAACAATGTCATAAATCGTTTATTGAAAAAAGAAAAACTTGAAAAACTACATAAATTTAGTTCTTGTCTTAAATTTAAAAGAGATTGTGAAAAATCTAGAAAAAAATTTAGAACTTTAATTAAAGATCTTAAAAAAAAGGGAAAAAAAATTTGTGGATACGCTGCTTCAGCAAAAAGTACTACTGCGCTTAATTATTGTGGAATTGATCATAGCTACATCGATTTTATTGTAGATTCTACAAAAGAAAAAATTGGAAAATACTCGCCAGGTACACACATCCCAATCAAAAGTCCAGATTATTTTAGAAAAAATTACCCAGATTTTACAATTTTAAATTCATGGAATCATAAAAAGGAAATTGTCAAAAAAGAATTCCAATATAAAAAAAAAGGTGGAAAATGGATCTCGCATGTCAAATAAATTTAAAATAGTTGTAACTGGTGGTAACGGAAGATTCGGTAAAATTTTAAAAAAAAATGTAGATAAAAATTATATTTTTCCAAATAAGAGAGAACTTAATATACTAAATCTAAAATCAATTTTAAAATATTTAAAAAAAAATAAACCTAGATATTTAATTCACTTAGCTGGGCTATCAAGACCTTTGAATCTACATGAAAAAAATTTTCAAAAAAGTATAAATCTAAATATTATTGGAACCTCTAATATTACTATTGCATGTAGCGAGCTTAATATTAAATTAATTTTTTTTTCTACTTCTTACGTCTATCCTGGAAAAAAAGGAAATTATAAAGAAACAAGCCCGCTTCTTCCAAACAATAATTACGCTTGGTCAAAACTAGGTGCTGAAGCTGCTGTACATATGTATAAGAATTCACTTATCTTAAGAGTAAGCATGACCGAAAAGCCTTTTGTACACAAATATGCTTTTGCCGACATGAAAACTAATTTTATATTTCATGAAGAATTTATCAAAATATTTAAAAAAATTATTCATAATAGAGGAGTATTGAATATTGGAGGCCCATCAACGTCCGTTTATAATTTTGCAAAAAAATATAATATAAGGGTTAAAAAAAAATATTTAAAAAAAGAAAGAAAAAATAATCTCCCTTTCGATACTTCAATGAATTTAAATAAACTTAAGCAGCTTTTAAAAAAAAGGTCATGATTTTTGTACATGTGGGAGCCGGTGCTGGTGACCTTGACCCCTCTTCTAATTTTAGAGACGGTTTCACAGAATATGTAAAAAATATAAATTTTTCAGAAAAAAAAATATATGTAGTTGAGGCAAATCCTAAAAACTTAGAAAAATTAAAAGATTGTTGGAAAAATTATAAAAATGTTAAAATTTTTAACTTTGCTATCACTCCTAATAATTTTTCTAATGATGAAATCGATCTGTATTATAGTGAAGATGACAAACCCCACTACCAATTACTTTCTCACAATAAAAAATTTGTAAAAAAATATTTTCCAAATTCTATAATTAAAAATATAAAAGTTCGAACAGTTAAAATAACAGATTTTTTAAATAATAATTTTTTAAACTTACCAATAGAGACTTTCTCATTAGATGTCGAGGGATTAGACTATGATATACTAATGGATATAGATTTAAATAAATTCAATATTAAAAATTTTTCAATTGAATATTTTCATTTAAATAAAGACCAAAAAATAAATATAATAAAGAAGTTTATATCAAATGGTTATTCTTATAATGGTTTTGGATTTGATCATAACAATCTTGATTGGCTTTTTACGAAGAAAAAATCAATTTGGAATAATTTATTATCTAGAATTTTACCTCTAATTCACAGAATTCATTACAAAAGATTAAACAAGTTAATAAAAAAATTATAAGTTAAGATTCGGTAAAATTAAATAATTTGAGTTAAATGGTAGCGAGGGGCGGATTCGAACCGCCGACCCCAGGCTTATGAGTCCTGTGCTCTAACCAACTGAGCTACCTCGCCAATTGCAAAATTTATAATATATTTATTTAACTAAATCATCCGTTTAGTTTGTTAAAAAAATTGTTGTAATTAGATGTTAAATTGTAAGGATTATACCAAAAACTGTTACTGCTGAAACAGCTGCAACTCCTAGAGCTAAATTTCTTTTTTTTTCAATTTTTTTCTCTTCATTTAGCCTAGATAATAAATCGGTAACTTTAACTTTGCTTTGAATGTTAGCGTAATCAGACTGATTTTTTTCAATATTGAACTGCGTACTCATAAAATTATTTAATCATATAATTAAATAATTGAAATATTTTAAAAGAGCAAAATGGGTTTAATAATAAGAATAACCCAAAATGAATTACGCACGTAAATTTAAGGAGTGTGGATCATGCAAAGGTTCTCTTTCAAGACATATAGGGTATTTTTTTCCCTCTACCTCAAGATATAGATTTTTTTTACCCTTTATATCTTCATTAACATAACCTAAACAAATATTTTTTTTATAACAAAAAGAATAGTTTGAACTAGTTGTGTATCCAATAATTTTTTCTTTAAAGAAAATCGGTTCGTCATGAAGTAATAGAGGTTTACCAGGAATAAAATTATTTTTTAAAGAAAATAATTCTAATTTTTTTTTTATTGGCTTATCTTTAATTGCCTCTAATGCTTTTCGACCAATAAAATTTACATCTTTTTTAAAATTTACTGCGAAAGTCAGTCCTGCTTCGAATGGATTGTTTTCAGAGGTAATATCATGACCCCAATGTAAAAATTTTTTCTCCAATCTAAGAATATCTAAAGCATGCATACCTGCGTAAGTAAGGTCATATTTTTTTCCTAATTTTTTTATTTTTTTAAAGATAACGTTAGTTTTTTCGATTGGTATGTAAATTTCCCAACCAAGTTCACCTATAAAAGATAATCTTTGAAACCAAATCCTTGAATTAAGAATATTTAAATATTTTCCTCTAGAAAATGGAAAATCTTCTTTAGAAAAATAGTTTCCGAATAATTCTGTTAAAAATTTTCTACTGTTTGGACCAAATAAACCTATGCATGAATATTTATCAGTCACGTCCTCAAATTTCACTTTTTTGGTTAAATTTTTTATGATATGAGATTTGTTATGACTTCTAGCTAAAGCTGGACAAATAATTCTAAAATAATTTTTTTTTAAACAACTTACGGTCAAATCAGCTTCTATCCCACCAGATGGATTTAGCATTTGTGTATAGGTAGTTCTTCCTTCAATATTTTTTATATTATTTGCAGAAAGATATTGTAGTTGTTCATGAGCATACTTCCCACTTAAATCAAATTTAACAAAGGGCGTTAAATCAAAAAAACCTAAATTATTTCTTGTGTTATTACATTCTATTTTTGCTGATTGATACCAGTTTTGAGATCCATAACTATATTTATAAATTGGCTTTTGGTTTTTTGAAAACCACATTGGTCTCTCATACCCAGCCATTTGTCCGAAACAAGCACCTAATTTTCTAAGCTCTTCGTGATAAGGTAAAAGTTTAACATTTCTTGATGTTTCTAGTTGCTTGTATGGCCAATGCATTTTAAATAGATTACCAAGTGTTTCTGTGGTCCTCTCCTTTATGAATTTTAAAGAGGAATTAAATTTTTCAAATCTTTTTACATCAAGACTTAATAAATCTTGATCAGTGTGTCCTTTGATCATCCATTCTGCAATTGCTTTACCTGCTCCTCCAGATGATCCAATACCAATACTGTTAAATCCGCAACAAACATAAAAATTCTTAATTTCCTCTGTTTCACCAAGAAGAAAGTTGCTATCTGGAGTAAATGACTCAGGGCCTGAAAAATACCTCTCAATGTCTAGATTTTTGATAGTTGGAATTCTTTTTGCAGCCAGTTGATGAAGCATTTTTATATATTTTTTATCAACTTTAAATTCACCAAAAGAAAAATTATTAGGCACTTTGCCAGTTTTTTTAAAAGCATTTTTGGCATTAGGTTCAAAAATACCTAGCATCATTTTACCATGATATTCTCTCGCATATAGATATGTATCTGGATCTCTGAAAGTTGGAAGAGGATTTGGTAAATTTTTATAATCTTCTGTAATCATATAAAAGTGTTCATTTGGGTATAGTGGTATACTAACGCCAGCCGCTTCTCCAATTTGCCTAGACCACATTCCAGCACATAAAACTATATACTCACAATTAATCACTCCAAGATTAGTTTTAACTCCTCTGATCTGATTTTCTCTCTTTAAAATTTTTTCTAATTTACATTTTTCAAAAATCTTTACTCCTTTTTTTTTAGCTGCAACTGAAATATTTTTAGTTAAAATCTGCGGGTCTGCTTGACCGTCTTCTGGTATAAATAGTCCACTAAATACATCTTTATTTTTTGCAATCGGATAAAGAGTTTGAAATTTATTTTTATCGATAATTTCAATATTTAAGTTGAATAATTTAGACATTGTTTTTTGTCTCATAAATTCTTGATGTCTTGATTTTGTAGTGGCAATATTTATTGTACCTGTTTGCCTAAAGCTAGTATCAAGACCAGTAATATTCTTAAGTTCATTATAAAATTTTACGGAATTTTTTCTTATTTTAGTTATTTGTGGAGTAGTTCCTAATTGAGTAACCATCCCAGCAGCGTGCCATGTAGTACCTGATGTTAATACATCTCGTTCAATTAGTACCGTATCCCACCCATTGTTAGCTAAATGGTAAGCAGCAGAGCAACCTGCTATACCCCCACCAATCACAACCACTTTTGCCTCGTGGGGTAATAAGCTCATTCTAATTTTTTAATAATTCTGATGCAGGTGTGTATTTTAAATTAAATGCATCAGACACACCTTTAAAAGTAATGTTTCCTCTGTAAACATTTAGGCCAGCTAAAAAGTTTTTATTTTCTGTAAGAGTTTTTTTATAACCCTGATCAGCTAATTTTAACAGTAATGGTAACGTAGCTTTATTAAGTGCCATTGTTGATGTTCTTGGTACACCTCCAGGCATATTAGCCACACAATAATGAACAACATCATCTACTAAATATGTTGGGTTTGCATGAGTTGTAGGTTTACTTGTTTCTACACATCCTCCCTGATCAATCGCAACATCAACAACTACCGATCCTCTTTTCATAGATTTAATCATCTCTTTTGTTACTAATTTAGGTGCCTCTGCTCCAGGAATTAATACACCTCCTACTAATAGATCACATTTAGAAATTAATTTTTTTAAATCTGTTTTGTCACTTTCAGTTGGGATAATTTTGTCACCAAATTGTTTATGAAGCTCTTCTAATCTTTTTTTTGATTTGTCAACTACATAAACATTTCCTCTCATGCCTGTAGCAATTATTGCTGCATTTTCTCCAACTACGCCTCCTCCAAGAATAACAACATTTGCTGGATCTACACCTGGAGCGCCCCCTATTAATAAACCTCTTCCTTTTTGATTTTTTTCTAAAGCATGTGCTCCAGCTTGAACAGACATTCTTCCTGCTACGGCACTCATTGGAGCTAGTAAGGGTAATCTACCGTTATCATCTGTTACTGTTTCGTATGCTATACAAATTGATTTTGATTTCATTAAGCCCAAGGTCAATTCTTTTGCTGCTGCTAAATGAAGATAGGTATAGATAATTTGACCTTCTCTGATCATTTTAACCTCATTCATTTGAGGTTCTTTAACTTTAACTATTATTTCTGCTTTTTTAAAAATTTCCTCAGGAGTTTTAACGATCTTTGAGCCTACTTTTAAATAATCCTCGTTAGTAAAGCCAGCTTCAAATCCACCGTTGTTTTCAACTAGTACCTCATGCCCTCTTTCAATTAGAGCTTTTACGCTATCAGGCGTTAAACCGATTCTATGCTCTTGAAGCTTAATCTCCTTTGGAACTCCAATTATCATTTATGACTTTGAGTAGTTAGAAATACCTGTTCTTAATTTATCAATTATTTCATCGATGTGTTTTTTTTCACAAATGAATTGTGGAGCGATAATTAAAGTATCTCCAGTATTTTTAAAATTAACACCAGCATCATAACAATGTTTAAAAGTTTGAAAACCAGACTTTCCTGGTTTATCTTTCATTTTCATTTCAATTCCACCCATCATTCCATAACCTCTTATACTCACAACTTCTTTTAAATCCTTTAATGTGT
>MDSW01006793.1_pt1 | contig 14174 bp, 15 predicted proteins | sample 811171 | NCBI WGS metagenome assembly MDSW01 (sample SAMN05326641, study PRJNA326480) | marine metagenome | isolation source: seawater | place: Atlantic Ocean: North West | collected 2012 | reverse complement strand
CAACTGGTCAATTACATACGTGGTGAAGGAATAAATGTTCAGACAGTTCTCTCGGGGCCAGAATCGGGTTGGCAAAATAGAATCAATAATGGAATTAAAACCGTAACTCACAAATTGAAGATTATTAAAGAAAAAGGAGCGGATCACAAATCATATATCCAGGAGTTACAATCTGCTGTAGATAATACCAATAAGTTATCTGCAAATTCTTCTAAGAAAATATCCAAGGCAAAAATCAATGAGATAGCAGATATGGCAGATGATGAACGCCTTAATAGAATCTTAGCAGATAATAAATTAAGAGTATTTGGTGAAAAGAACACTTCTTTATTTTGGGATATGGTGAGAGGTGATAATTCGGTAGTATTAGGTTCTGCAGGGGAAACAGACGAGGCAGTAACCGTCGATGTCAAGAGAGTTATCCGATGGATAGGGAGTCTACATGGTAAATGTGGTTTGAGAGTTACAGAAATACCATTAGAAAGATTAAATCCCTTTTCTAATAATCTTTTCAATCCATTAGAGGAATCAATAGTTTTCTCTTCCGATAAGAAATTTAATATTTTGTTGAATAAAGATGATGTAACTGCTGAATTGGCAGGAATAAGGGTTGAAGGCAACTCCGGTGATAGGTTTGAGGTCACAGAATCTTTAGCTACATTCTTAGTTCTGAAAGGTTGGGGATCAATTGTCAATTAGATATAATTTGAACACTGAATCACAATATGTTGAAGAGTGATTAGGTCCGGAAGAGTACTAGTGAGCACTATGGGAGAGGACGAGATGACTCAAGATGACCCTCAAGCGATGCCTTTACCACCCCTCCCGCCAGGTATCTCATTACCTCTGCCACCTCCTCCTCCGCCACCGCCAGAAGTTGCCGATTTAGATGATGATTTGGAGATAGTTGAGGAAGAAGATGCCCCCTCAGAAGAGGTAGAAAACTCCCAAACTACTGACTTCCAGTCCCATTGGGAGAAAAGAAAAGCTTCCGATCCAAACTTGTCAGTAGGCAATCGTGAGAGCATGTATGGTCATATAGATCGAATTGCTACTGGAGAAGTGGGGACACTCTTAGATAGATTTTCCAACCGTTTTGGTTCAGAATTAGATAGGGAAATAATCGTTTTACGTAAAAAACAACAACAAGAAATGCGTGAAATTAAACCCACTGTTGAGTTAATTCAAGCTCCCAGTGAAGAATATGAAGAAGAATATGAAGAAGAGGGAAATGATTCTGCAGAAGACGAAGAGTTTGTAGAGTTCTTTTCAGTGATTAACAATTTGTTAGGCGATATTACTGATGAAGATGCAATTAAGAATTTTATTGCATCAGAATCGTTTTCATTATTTGAGAAAGTGGGGGCGTCTCCTGAATCTGCATCTGAAGAAGAGAAAGGAGACTTCTTCAGATTAATTAATAAGGTTCTTGGCGATTTACCTGATGATAATAAATCTGTAGAAGCATTTATTGCTTCCTCTGATTTCTCAATATTTGTAAAGATGGGCGATTTGTACGGAGAATGAAATTATGGGACTATTAGAAAAGGCTGGAAATGCTCAGAAAGATGATGGAAAAGCCGCTAAGGCGGTTAAGGCTGAAGAAGAAGCCACCAAGTTCAATGAAACAGTGGCCAAGGCTACTAAGAAAGAGGAACCTACTTCTAAGCCGAAAAAGGCAGCCAAAGTTAAGAAGACTAAAACAAAGAAAGCAAAAACTCCTCGGGCAAGAAAGGAACGTGTAGTCAAGGAGTTTCCCGAAGGATTCGATCAGGTTAACAAAGCACGCGCCTGGTTCCGTACGATAGTCGATCTCGCTGTAAATTTCTCATTATTCTCGTTTTACCTTCTAACTAATATCGTCGCTGGTGGGGCTTCTGATTTAACATACGTATTGATAATTAGCCTAATTCTGCCTATATTTAATCTGATATTTATGCCATATAAAACAGGAAGAACCGTCGGTCAATGGATTACGACAACTCGATATGTCAACTCTAGGGGGAAAAATCCACCATTCCTTTATCATCTTTTGAAGAGCTCACCAGTCATTTCATACCTTTCTGGAGCAGGAGCTTTCTTAGTTCTCATCTCTGCATCAACTGAATGGACTAATGGAATGATAGGAGTTGTAGTTACTCTAGTTCTTCTTTTCTTACTAGTTCCTGGTAATTGGCTATTCAAAAAATTACATCATCAATCTTTCGGAATATGGGAATTTCTGTTTGGTGGTGTTTGGAACGCCAGAGCCCAAAAAGGCGAAGGCGGCACTGGAAACAAATTATTCCAGAGGCTAGAATCATTAAGCGATTATACAGAGTCTAAGGGATGGCTTGAAGACAAAGAATAATTCCGTCTTAAAATATTCTTTTTCAAAAACATGAGTTCAAAAGGAATGTATTCTAGGCATATTTGTGTCATTGATAGATTTTCTTTTAGCTCCTAGAAAAGATCATAGGGGATGGGACACACCTAATGAGGCATCTAGAATTCTACTATTATTAGTCTTAGTAACTGTTTCTTATTGGGCGTGGCCTATTTCTAATGGGATGATTTACATGTGGATAACTTTAGTTCTACTAATTTCAACTCTCATTTTGTCATTAGGTTGGGTGATACTATCTTTCGCTAGTCAAAATAGAAAATCTAGGAAATTAACTCCTTCAGTCGGAAATAAACCATCTCAATAATTATCAGAGTGGTGTTCTAATCCCAAAAGCCCGTACTATACACCATCCTTCTCTGGCTTCCCACATTGCAAATGCCCCACCTATTATACTTCCAGCCACAACTATCCAGTATGTTTCAGATGAAAGAAATCCTTGGGAAATTAGTATGGCCAATACAAAACCCGTTAATATAGCGAAAATACCTGTAAAGAAACGTACAATTCTTCCTTTAGCATCAATATTACATACTCTATCCATGTGCTTCGATTGGGTGAATCACATATCAATGCATGTTTTTATTTTAACCTAGAATATTCCCTCTGTTTGTAGATTTTACAATGTAAATGGGGTGTTGGAATATATTTACACCATTTCTTTAATGATAGATTGGTACTGGGAATGACATGGCAGCAAGTCTTGAATCCACTTTTGTAGCGGTTTTAGTTTTGCTTTCTCCATTATTTTTAGCAACTCCTCTATCATTCGCTTGGAAGTGGTGGACTGGTATGGAGCCTGAACATGAGCACTACAGGGAAAAGGTGAGAGTTGTTCTTGATTCAGGAATTCCATTAAGTCGATACCGTCCAGAATTAGATGCAGAAGCGAGAAAGGTATACCTTGATCCAGACCGTCAGGCAAGAATCGAGTCAGATCTTCTTAATCCACTCGGTGTTACACATTTTATCTTATTTCCAGCATTAATTGCATGGCCAATATTATTTCCTTTTTCGATAATAATCGGATTGTTAGCTTGGTTCCCATTGAAAATATTCGAATGGATTCTAATCGAAAGAAAAATTCTTCTTAGAATCGCTAATTTAGTTAAGAAAGTGAATCGTTGGGAAATTATTGGAATACCAAGGTCCGATATTGGAATTAAAACATCTGACAGAATCTTGTCATCAATTCATCGTATGCCGATTACTGTTTTCTTGGGGCTATTCTCTTATCTATTAATTATGAATTTACACTGGCTTGCTGGTTTTAGTATAAAGAATACAATACTTCTTTCTTCTTTACTTTATATCATTCTTGTATCGTTTATTTCTGTAATCAGAGCTGCAACAGCAAGCGCTCTTTCCTTTGCAGATCTTCCCAAAAGAAAGATAATTCCGATGGACAGTTTAGTGGAGTCTTGGATGGCTCCTTGGGTAGGAGTAGGTTTAGTTTTCTTTCTTGTAAGGCAACTAACATTTTCTTACAAGGCGATACGTCAGGACACTCTTTTTATTGATCCAATTATTTTCTCTTTATCCATCTTATTAGTTTTGTATACTGCGACAATTATTGGTCTAATGATAGAAGTGACATTTTTTAGAAATAGAGGTGAAGAAGTCAAAACTAAGTTCCAAATGCAAGTAATAGATATACATTCTCCAACTTTATATTTATTCACTCAACATCTAGGCGATCTTAAAATTTCTCCATTGATGTCATTAGATGAATGGGTAAAGAAGAATGAGAGTTTCGAATCAACAGATTTCGATAGAATATAACTCTTCATGACTTAATGATAAACCCTCTATCTTAATTGATTCTTCCTCTAAATTATTGACTATAAAGAAACCATTTTTACCAGTACTTGTTGTTATATTGATTTTTTTGCCATTATCTGAGCTGTATTTTCCTGGTTGAATTATTTTATCTGAGTTAAATTTCTTGATTTTTCTTTTTAATTTCCCTCTACTTTCTAGTCTTGCATGTATTTCTTGACCTGGATAACAACCTTTCTTTAAGTCTACAAATTTATCTAGTCCTAGTTCTGATGGTAGAAGATTCTGCTCATATTCTTCGAAAGATAATATTCCATTTTCGACCCTAAATTTATTCCAATTATCTTTTGTTAATTTATTATTATGAGGGCCAATTTTATCTTCTACAAATCTCTCAATTTTATTTGTTTCCAATATTATATCTATCTTTGAAGTCTCTCCATAGGATGTTTTTTTGAAGTATTTCTCTTCCCAAATAATCCATTTATTTTCATTTAATTCAATGTCCTTTTTTGGAATAACTTTTTGCAGATTTTCTTCTGAGCCTATTAATGAGACTTTGGATAAAATCATGTCGCCATTCATTATACGAACATCTTCATTCCAGTGTATCCCTGAAACAATTAACTTTCTAGTATTTTCTGCAACTTCTGGATTCCCTAGAAGTAGGAGTTGTTCTTCAATACGTAAAATTTGTAATGAATCTGTAATCCTTCCATTCGCATTACAAACCAAAGTTTCTACACTTTCTAAATTAGAAATCAATTTAATATTTGAAGTAATCAATCTATTAATATGCTCTATAGAATCTTTTCCTTCTGCAACTGTAAAGCTACATTCATGGATATAATAATCACATTTTTCCATATTTATCAACCAAACGATTGACCGCAACCACATTCTCTAGATGCATTAGGGTTAGTAATATTGAATCCTCCTCCCATTAATGTATCTTTGAAATCTAATTCTATGCCATTAAGAAGAGAACTATCTCCATTATGGATAAAAACTTCAACTCCCTCAAAATTTTGTATTTGGAAATTTTGAGAATCTGGTTTTTCAATGATTTTCATATCATATAAGTAACCAGAACATCCTCCTGATTGAGCGCTAATGACGAGACAATGCGTCTCCTCATCTCCTTCCATGGTTTTTTTCATTTGCTTTAATGCATTATCTGTAACTGTTATTTTCACGACAACAACTTCTGTCTGTGTAATTACAGGTAAAGAGAAGCCTCCTCCGCCCAGAATGCCCATGTGCCGTTGAAAGAGCAGGGCTATATGAATAATCGTGTAGATATACATTACAACCTATGGTAACATAAGATATGTGCACATCCGCAACCATGGAGGGCCTAACTGATGTACCAGCGAAATGGATTACTTCTGAAGGTGTGAGAAAAGGTATCGATACAATATGTGTCGAAGAAGCACTCTCGATATCAATTTCTAACGGAAGTGAAATTAATTTCTCTTTGGGCGTAACTATGAGGACTCCTGGTGACGATATTCATTTAGTGACTGGCCTTTTATTTTCAGAGGGTATAATTAATTCATATGAACAAATTATTGATTTCAATTTCAAGAATAGTGATGTTACAGTTATTGTATCGGATTTAGACGAAAAAACAATTTCTGATTATACCAGAAAGAACACTTCAACAGCGTCTTGTGGAGTTTGTGGAAAAGAATCAATATCTAACCTTCTTCACATTCATGGCCCAGAAATATCAAAAGATTTCAGTATTGAATCATCAATCGTTAGCTTGAGCACAGATAAATTACGTAATCAGCAAAAATTGTTTCAGGATACAGGAGGTACTCACGCCTGTGGATTATTTGACAAGAACGGAAATCTATTGTTTATCGGTGAAGATATAGGTAGACATAATGCAATGGACAAGTTGGTTGGGAATGTGCTATCTAATTCTGCCGATATTTTCCTTCAAACTTTCATAATTTTTTCAGGAAGACTTTCATTTGAATTAGTTCACAAAGCTAGAAGAGCAGGTATAAGCATACTAGTTTCAATAGGTGCTCCAAGCAGTCTAGCAATTGATATCGCAGTAGAACATGGTCTGACAATTGTTGGTTTTGCTAAAAATAAGAACATGACAGTTTATACAGGCCGTGCCCGTATCAAAAATAGTTAGGCGTATTGAGGTGACCAAATGGGAGACGAAATTAATCCTTTAACTCCTTTAGAATCTAAGTCTCCAAATTTGAGTAATCCGAAAAATTCAGCAGCCGGAATACCAGCTGTAATTTCTACTATGAAGTATGGCGTCAAAAATATGGGTGTAATTGATTCGATCAGTAAATTGTCCAAAGTTAATGACTTTCATGGATTTGATTGTCCTGGTTGTGCATGGCCCGATCCGGATTCACATCGTTCTTTTGCAGAGTTTTGTGAGAATGGTGCTAAGGCTGTTTCCGATGAGGCGACCAAAAGAAGAGCAGATCGAGATTTTTGGTCGAAATGGTCAGTATCCGAACTTTCACAGAAATCTGATTTCTGGCTTAATTCTCAAGGTAGATTGACTGAGCCAATGATTCTTTATCCAGACTCCAATCATTATCAACCCATATCTTGGAATGATGCTTTTGATATTATTGCAGATAATCTTGTATCATTAGATAATCCTAATGAGGCAATCTTCTATACCTCTGGAAGAACTAGTAATGAAGCAGCTTTCTTGTGGCAACTTTTAGCGAGGAGATTCGGCACCAATAATCTTCCCGATTGTTCTAATATGTGTCACGAATCATCAGGAGTTGCTTTAACAGAATCAATAGGAATTGGAAAAGGAACGGTGACATTAGATGATTTCAACTCTGCTGAATTAATTATAGTAGTAGGTCAGAATCCTGGTACAAATCATCCAAGAATGTTAACTGCTTTGAGGGATGCCAAGAAAAAAGGTGCATCCATAATCAGTATCAATCCACTTACTGAAACTGGAATGAAGAAATTTAAACACCCTCAAAATCCAATCGAAATGCTTGGTTTTGGTTCAACTATTGCAGATAAGCATCTAAAACTTAACATTAATTCTGATCAAGCCCTTTTCCGTGCATTTTCTAAATCAGTAATTGAATCGGGTAATATCGATGAAGATTTTATTGATAATTATACTAGTGGTTACAATGAATACAAGAAAATAGTACTCGAATCAGATTTCAATAATATTTCGAAAATAACTGGAATTTCTTTAAAAGATATTGTAGACGTTGGAGAGAAGGTTTCTAAATCTAAATCAACTATAGTTTGTTGGGCTATGGGGATAACTCAACACAAAAATTCTGTATCTACAATTCAAGAAATTGTTAATTTCCTTCTTCTTGGAGGTAATATTGGAAAAGAAGGAGCTGGAGTATGTCCCGTTAGAGGTCATTCAAACGTACAAGGTGATAGAACAGTCGGCATTAATCACAAACCTTCCTCTGCTTTCATAGATAATTTGGAGAAATCTACTGGTATTAGGAGCCCTGAGGTACATGGATTTGATTCAGTAGAGGCTGTTAAAGCGATGGAAAACGGTTCAGGAAAAGTTTTCCTAGCAATGGGTGGAAATTTTCTTTCAGCAATGTCTGACACAACTAGAACCTCATCCGCGCTCTCAAATTGTAATTTGACGGCACATGTTTCAACAAAACCTAATCGTTCACATTTGATTACTGGAAAGATTGGACTCATTTTACCTTGTCTCGGCCGTACTGAGGAGGATACTTCTGATTCAGTAGGTAAGCAATTTGTCTCTGTCGAAAATTCAATGGGTATTGTACATTCTTCAACAGGCACTTTCAAACCGGCTAGTGAATATTTAATCTCCGAACCAGCAATTGTTTCAGGGATAGGTGGCGCTCTCGAATCCAGATTAGAGCGTAGCGGAGTGCCATGGAGAAATTTGTCTGAAGACTATAATTTGATAAGAGAATTAATCCAAAATACGATACCTGGATTTGAGAATTATAATGATAGAATCAAATCTGAATCAGGGTTTTATTTACCAAATCCGCCTAGGGATTCTCGCACCTTCAAAACTAAAAATGGATTAGCAAATTTCATTTTTACCGACATCTCTTTTGCAAAATCCGCCGACCATTTCATGATGATGACTATTAGATCCCACGATCAATATAATACTACTATTTACGGATTAGACGACAGGTATAGGGGAATTAAGAATGGCCGTCGTGTAGTTCTGATGAATGAGAATGATATGTCAAATCATGATTTGTTGAAAGGTTCGTTAGTTGATCTTAGTTCTGAAATGAAATCAGGACTGATAGTTTCTCCCAAGTGGTTTGTGGTTCCTTATGATATTCCTGAAGGTAATGTTGCTACTTATTTCCCCGAATCTAATATGCTTATTCCATTAGATAGTGTTGCAGATGGAAGCAATACTCCTACTAGTAAGTCTGTCCCAATTAAAATTAGTAAATCTAAATCAGGATAATTTTTTTTGTTCTTTAATTAACAGTTTACATCTACTTATTTGTGTTTGACATAACCTCTGGTCTTCTTTCCCTAAGCCTCTATTCTTCGCCTGTTCAAAACATTTTACAGCATCAGCATAAAGCTCTATAGATGCATATGATGAACCCATATTGTATAATGTCCTACCAGTTACTGAAGCAGGGTCCAATACTATTGCAGAATGATATTCTTGTATGCTATCTGCAAATTTATCTAGTTGGTATAAAGCATGTCCTTTCCCATTATGTGCCCTAACTCTGAGTTCTATTTCTTCTTCCGGAGAATCTTCTAATGCCTTATCGAAGCAGTTCAAAGATTCAGAAGGATTATTTTCACTCAATAAAACTAAACCTTTGTTATACCATTCAATGGACTCATTAACATCTCTTGAAGTATTTTCTTCTACCAAATCTATTTTCTCTTTTACTTCTTTAGCAGCAGAAATCAGATTCTCCATTTCTTCATTTTCATCTATTTCCTTTGAATCTTTTTCAATTTCGGTTAATTCTTTCACTCTTTGTAGACACTGGTTCGCTCTTTCGATATAACCTGCTTTTGATAACGCATCAGCCAACCCTTTCCATGAAGAAATATCTGAACTATCTTTTTTCAGTAACTCCTTCCATTCATTTACAGCAGCGGCATGATCTCCCTTTTCCGTCATTTTGTTTGCACGCGAAGATCTTGCTGTTTTACTATTTACAAAGTCTACTTCTTCAACTTCTATTTTCTCTTCTTGGATGTTTTCTTCAGGTATTGTTTTAGAAGGGAGCGTAATAATTTCTTCCTGTTTTCCATCAACATACTTATGAGAATAATCAAACAAATTAATTTCTTCATCTTCCATCAAGTTTGCTATACGTAATAATTCAACATTTTCGCCGATTGATTCGATAGCCATTCTTGCAAAGTTCACAGCCCTTTCTGGATCTCTTTTCTCAAGTAAGAATGCTAGATTTGCATTTGTAGATCCATAATCAGGATTAATCCTATGCGCTTGCTCAAACGCTCTAATTGAGTCATCAATTTCCCCTAGTTTCGCCTTACTTATTCCTAGGCCATACCAAGCAGCGGTGCAATTATTATCCAAATTAGTTATTTCTGAATATATTTCTGCTGACTCAACATATTTGTTATCATCTGCAAATTTGTCTGCATTATGCAACATTACCCCTATGTCGAAATCAGACATATCACGCGCATATACTTCTTCGAGTTAAGTATTGGCAGTATTTGTCTATCTTTAGGCTAGTATTCAAGTCATACACTTCGTGCGGAGTACATGGCGCGCCAATTTAGAGTGATGGGAATTTGTGGTACTTACACCTTAGAATCAGCAAATGGTAGAATGCTTGAGATAATTTCTGATAAGCTTGAGAGTAGAGGAATAGATTGGGTCGTTTGGGACAACAATAAGGAACCTCTACCATTTGTTGGAGAAGAAGGATGTTGGGACCATCCAAATGTCAAGAAATATAAGGAAATAGCTAATTCTGCAGATGCTTTCGTTCTTTCTAGTCCAGAATATCATGGCACTATGAGTGGAGTAATGAAGAATTCTCTTGATTGGCTGTCTTTCGATCAAACATCAGGTAAGATATTTGCATTCATTAGTACTCTCGGTGGACAACCTAATACTACTACTCTCAATCACATGAGGGTCGTTGCTAGGTGGATTCATGGCATTTCTATACCTGAACAATTAGTAATTGCAAAAGTAAAGTCTGCTTTTGATGATGATGGGAATCTTGTCGATGAAGATATTAAGAAACGTGTTGATAAATTTACAGATAGTATAATTAAACATGTTGAGAAACTTAGAGGATGAGTTTAGATCCTTTATTCAATATCATGTCCAACATGTCCTGATGTATCGCCCCAACATTCGTTCTTTTCATCAAAAATTGCACCATTTTCTGTGAGGCATGGGTGGTGATTAGTAAATACATCACCGTTAGTCAACCAAGGTCTAACTATCCAAGCATGTGCCATCCAATATTCTTCTAAAATAACGTTTTCACCGTCTCTTTGAGAACACTCATTATCGCTAAGGTCTTCACCTTGGACTAACATATTTTCAATTTGAAAACATAATGAATCATGTCTATGCCACCAATCATTTTCACCAGTAAATCCCTCAGGAGGAGTATCGGATGGTGCCTTGACTAGCCAAGCAAATCCAACAAGCACAGAATCACTTTCCTCTCCAGAAAACATTAGAAATTCAGGTTGCGAATAATCGAAATTTTCGTCTATAGATGTGCCAGGGAATTCTGGAAACTCTTTGTTGAAATCTTCATCATCCATCCTAAAATCACCTAGTTTGGTGTGATGAGTGCCCATTCCTTCGGTATATCCAACTAACATATGATATCCTGCTTCTTCTGCATCAGCAAGAGTACTCCACTGAGAACTCCACTCCAGAGCTGCTTGAAATTCATTAGTAAGATTTTCACATTCTTCACTGTTTAATTCACCTTTTTCCTTACCCTCATATGCGGAGTCAACATGATGGCCACCTATGCCTGTAGAATTACACCACCAAGGCATAGTATTGGGAATATAACCACTTAGTGGGCAATCCATTTCACCGTCTCCATCTAAGTCGCCACAAATGCCTAATTCTTCGGGATCAAGTAATTCAGATTCATCTTCAATGTAACGATTATCAGATACTTCTTCGGTAATACATCCGCTCAATATGCTTGAAAAAAATATCATTGAAAGAGTTACAGATACCGATTTCATAAATCGTCTTTTTGAAAAAGAGATATAAACATTACAATATAATGTGTATTTATTCTATAAATGCAGGCATTGAAGAATGGTGCAAATTGATGCGCAGTGTTCCTTCGTTATCAATAAGATAACCAAAAGAAAATTCTACTTTCACTTCTTCTCTATTAGAGGCCATAAAAAAGTAGTTCCCCATGACTAGTGCTGTGTTCTCATTGATAATGATATTCTCGTTTTCAAATCTCACATTAATCCAATCTTTAATGGCAAAGCCTTTGTCTTCTGGATATGATTTATTCCCTCCGACGAAATAAGAAAGCGCTCCTTCTTCAGTTGGTCTGAATTGTTGTTGAGTTGCTAATGTTGGCTTGAATAAAACAGGAGAAATATCGTATGCATATAATGATTCTATATGATGACTTGCTCGTCCTATGTGATCCATTCCTGAACTATGTGCTGCTGATATAGAGACGATACCTTCTCCCCATGCCTGTTGCGCTATTTCTATATCTGCTATAGTAATCATTATGAAATCACTACCTATATTACTCCAGTACGGCTCAATTCTCTAAAAACGATAACTAAACAAATTATGCTTATCAGAATACCAATTGGTCCCTTCTTGAGTGCAGATGACGGTTTCATAATAATTGTAAACAGTTCTATTTAATGAAATTTTTCTTATGATCATTGATATTGTCATCAAATCAATTCATCATATTCTGGTGGGAAAGCAATCCATCTGATTAAAAGAAAATTAAGGAACCCAAAAATACAGGTATTTACTAGCCATGCTAATCTGTGATTTACAAAGAGAACTTCAACTAACACATAATGAGACAATGTTGTGACTACTAATTGGCCTGTATATGTCCAAAAGGCTCTATTAAGGCTTTTGAAATAAGGAAATTTTGATTTGAATGTAAATTTGTAATGCATAAAGTGTGCTTCTACATTCCCTATTGCACATGAAACTGCCCAAGCAGCTACAGCTGTGTGGTCTGGCCAAAGATCAACCCAATATAGAATCTCATAGAGAACTAAAGCGAAAATGAAGTTAAAAGTTCCAACAATATTGAATTTAAAAAACTCATAGAGCATTACTTTGTTATTCCATCCAATATCTTTTGCCCTCTTCCTTATATTGAACATCATCTTCATAAAATCATCATTATAAATCAATAGCAATATTTCGGAGCGAATCAATTCCCAATTAATTTATAATCTTCAGAAAGTGGAGTTGCTCCAGTTTCCATGGATATAATTTTACCATCTTTGAAGCGCATGAAAGATAAGACGGCTTCAGAGTCAGAATCGTTAGCAAAGTGAACTATGGAATGTGCCACACCAGCCTCTTCATTTTCGAAGAGAACTCGATTATTTTCTGAAGTAGGTCTGTTTTCCCCACCTGCAAATCCCAGAATATCTGACTTACTCATAGTTATACCGCCAACATGTGGGTTGAAAACACAATCATCGTGGATGATATTTTCAAGTGCGTCGACATCTCCGTTATCCCAGGCTTCGTTGTATGCTTCTATTATAGACATAAATCTCCTAGATAACGCCTATTCTTAATTTAATCGGATTAATGTTCTTAATTCATTTTTCTCTACTTATTCGATTTTTTCTAGAGCGTAAGTCCATTAAACCTAATCCTAGAAGAGCAATCATGCTAAGTAAGGGTAGAAGAAATCCATAGACTCCGAATGGCAGCCCCTCACTTGTTGTTCCACTAAAGTCGTTTTGTCCGTCAATCAATATCACTCTGCGAGCATCTACAGGAGACATGCGATCTTCACTGATTACTAGCCTAGAGTACATAGTAGAGTTTCCAGATTCAATGTGAGGTTGTAGTTTCACATTCCAAGAGGACCAGTCTCCAGTGGAAGAAATATCTGTTGCTTCTTGCCAATCTCCTCCTCCGACTTTAATCTGTACAAAACCAACTCCTGGGGCTCCTCCTGATGATGTACCTGAAATACGTGACTCATTACCTATCTCTTGGAGAGTATCAATATTCATCGTGACATTCAAAGATGAGTCAATTGAACCTGCAGATTGTACGAACAGAAGAGGATCTGCCTGTCCATAACCAAATTCATTGTCGGGTCTATTTTCCAAAATACTACAATCATTGAAACCTGGGTCATCAAACAATTGTAAGTCTCTTTCTATAGAGTCGGTAATGATTATGTCTTTGACTTGGTCATGTGTTAGGTCGGGGTTTGCCTCTACCATTAATGCGGCTATTCCAGCCATAAGTGGGGTAGCCATGCTAGTTCCTGACTTGCTTGTGTATCCATCTGAGGTTGCTGCATCAGGGGCCATTATGTTAGATCCTATTGTAGAGACGTCAGGTTTCACTCGTCCGTCTGAAGTATATCCTCTACTCGAGTATATTGCTAGACCCAAATCTTTGTCAAGGCTGGCCACAGTGATAGGGAGGTTGGCATCTCCTGGACTATCTATCGTATTGCAACCTGCAAATGTAGCGCCACCAAACTCATTTCCGGCAGACAGGAAGGTAATGATTCCTGAAGCTGCAACAGCATCCATTTGTTGACTCCAAGCAGAAGAACCGTCATTATCGAAATGGATCTCAAACTGTTGTTCTCCAAGTGAAGAGGTTAGTATGTCTATTCCCTTAGCATCCTTGTTCTCAATTGCCCATTGTGCACCTTCAATTATATCTTGTATGTCTCCATCGCAGCACGCTAAGATGTTGATTACCCATGCGCCAGGGGCCACTCCAATGTATCTAGATCCATCTGGTGACTCCTGCCCTCCTCCT
>MDSW01033858.1_pt1 | contig 14175 bp, 13 predicted proteins | sample 811171 | NCBI WGS metagenome assembly MDSW01 (sample SAMN05326641, study PRJNA326480) | marine metagenome | isolation source: seawater | place: Atlantic Ocean: North West | collected 2012 | reverse complement strand
CTGTTGCTAAAAGGCCATCAAATTTCTCAGTAAATTTCTTTCCTGTTCTATCCTGATATTCCATATGAATAATGCTCGGTCTTTTTACATCTAGTCGTATATTGGGTACAGAGAGACATCCTTCATTTAACCAGGATTCACCCTCAGAGCTAATAATTTTAGGATTTGCAAAAACATGTATGCTCTCTCCCTCCTCCTCAATATCAGATATGTCCACGACGAATAGCTGCAAATCTACGTTGATTTGATTAGCCGCTAAGCCTATGCCATTTTCTTCATACATTGTATCAAACATATCATCAATTAAGCTGTCTAAATCACCAAAGTCAGTTACGAGTTCACATTTTTTTCTTAAAAGCGTTCTTCCATAATGTATGACCTCCTTTGCAGTCATCAGGAATTACTTTCAATGGTGTCTACTAATTCATCATTATTAGCATGAGAAGATATTGAAGACCTACTTATTGAAATCTTGGTGTTAGAGTCAATTTGTAACAAGACAACGCGAGCATCCTTGCCCTTAAATCCGCTAATTGTACCATGGATGCCACCAATAGTAATTATTTTATCTCCCTTTTTTAGAGCGTTAAGCATTTTTTGTTTTTCTTTCTGGCGTTTTGCCTGAGGTCTGATCATTAAGAAATACATTATGACCAAAATAAGGATGAATGGAAGATAGGCCATAACACCAACATTCTGACTAGTTTGTAAAAATAATAAAACTTTCAATTATATCTCCATGTTTGACATTAAAAATTACCTAGAATTATGAGAAATAGATATACTATCTTTCGGACTTTAGTTTAATTTGAAACGTTGTACCCTTATCAGGTGAGCTAGCAAGAACAAAAACGCTTCCTCTGTGAATTTCTTCAACGATCCGCTTTACCAATGAAAGACCTAAGCCCCAGCCCCCTTTTTTTGAGCTAAATCCTGGTTTAAAAATATTTTTCCAATCTTTTTTTAATACACCCGATCCATTATCCAAAATGTTTATCATTGCATGATCTCCTTTCTGAAATACAGAAATTTCTATGATGCCATTTGAAGTTTTAATGGAATCAATAGCATTACGAATGATATTTTCAATGGCCCAACCTAGCAAGACATTATTTCCAGTAATAAATATATCATTTGAGGTGTTAATTTTAAGTGAAATATCGCTGTTCAAAACTGGTAGTCTTTTTTTTAAATAATTAATTTGATGATCAATTAAATCTGATAATGAAATTTTTTTTAGTTTCGACTGTGAGCCCATCTGACTAAACCTGTCAGCTATTTGTTCAAGTCGAACAATATCCGATGACATTTCATTAGCTGTTTGAGAAGCTTGATCAGGATGAGATTTAATTCTTTCCACCCATCCCAATAAAGCTGAAATAGGTGTGCTCAATTGATGAGCTGTTTCGCGTGACATTGATACTAAAAGTTGTCTTTTTTCATTGTCAGTAATTGAGTTGAATCCTAAAAAGCCTACTAAAATAAAAATTGATACGATTGCAATTTCAATAAATGGTAACCATTGAAGTTTTTGAATGAGTATTGAGTCTCCATAATGAAGAAATCCTAAAACGAAAGATTGATTGGCTTTTGCATCAAAAAACTTAATTGGAATTGGATCATTGATTTGATCCATAGAAATCTGAATTTCATTTAACTCATCTAAGCTTAGAGCGTTTGCAAGGTTTTTGGAATATAATGGCGTATTTTGTGAATCAGAATAAATAATTGGAAACTTTACTTTTTTAATTATCTCATCAAAAACAAACCCAAGGTTTGCATCTGTTTCTTCATTGATTGTTTTTGCGATTATGGACGCGTAAATAGAGACGACTTCCCTATTATCTTGTCTGAGTTGAGAGACTAAAGAGTTTGAATAATAAACAGTTGAAGTAGCAATAAGTAGAGCAAAAAGGAAAATTCCTAATTTAATTTTAGTTGCTTTGGAGTACTTCATTTTTTGTGCGTTTTTTAAAGCCTGTAGCAATCAATCCCAAAGAAACTAGTGTACAAATAATAGAGATGAATAAACCACGGTTAAATGATGATTTGCTGTAAACAAACTCTACAGTATGACTTCCTTTTGGAATTTTGACACCTCTTAGTAAGCCATTGACTTGAAATGTTGTAACGGGCTTATCATCAACATAGGAGATCCACTTTTTTGGATAAAAGATTTCACTTAGAACTAAAAACTGGTCCTCAGTTGATTCCGTGGATAAAGAGATTTTATGAATCGATTTTGCAAAAGATGTAATTGTTCCAAGAGTATTAACTTTGAAATCAATAGGATCATAAATAAACGCTTCATCTTTAGGGTCAAAACTTGGATCAGTGATTTTTTGCCAAATATTTTCCTTGTTTACCACTTTTAAATCCTTTACAAACCAAGCTCTAGGTAAATAATTATCAAGCTTGTAAACAGCAGTTGGCACCTCTCCTCTAGAGAGGCGTAGTAAACCTTTTTTTACAAGTGAAAGCTCAGGGTGAGTGATTTGCTGAGCATCGGGGACAAGAAGATATTTAGCATTAAGCATTTTGAGAACTGGAAAAACCCCTGCGTTCTGCGTATTGATTAATAGATCGTTATAAACCTTCAGTTTTGCAGGATGGTAACCTCCAATAGACTCAAGGCCAAACGCCGCGAAGCGCGACTCACCAAAAAGTTGGCCAGCTGGGTATATCCTAAAATCACTCTTATCTTCAGCTAGATAGTTTACAATTGGATCTGAACGATAGTACTCACGCACAAATCTTTTTGAAATGAGCTGTGATCCTCTACCGCTAGACTTATCTGGATTTATGATTTTATTATCAACTAAGAGCAAATCAAAAATAGCTAGACTAAGAACCGCAGATGCAAAAATCTTTGATGTAATTTTACTTTGAAAAACCAACCAACATAAAACAAAGAATGAACCTGAAAAGAATAACATAATCCATGCATCCTGTGTCCATAGGTCCCATCTCATTGCATTGATCATTTGAATTTGAGCCGGATCAGAAGTGCGAGGGGCACCAAAATAGCTACTCACAAAACGTTCTAAATTGTTGCCAGCAAAAATTAAAACCAGAAAGAAAAGCGCAAAAGGAACTATCATCGGAAGAAACCATTTTGGCATTTTTATTTCTTTGGTTTTTAATATAAAGTCCATTCCGAAGGCCGAAAATATTGCCACATTGAATTGAACCAAAATTAAAATCATATGAGGCACTCTGAATTTGTCGAAGTAGGGGAAAAGGTTGAAGAAAATATCATAGACCAGGCTAAAGTGTCTTCCAAATGATATAAATAAAGCTAACAAGCTTGCAGCTATTAAATACCATTTGACGATCCCTTTTTTATTGATAATACCTACAACAGCCAATAGGAGAATAATTATCCCCATATAATTTGGATAATCTGTAAATGGCATATATCCCCAATAAAGCGGTCCTCCAAACCCAAAGGCTGATGGTATCAGAAAAGTTATCATTTCAATTGGATGAAAAGACCAGCCCGTTGCATAACTATAATCTGAACCTCCAGATGAAGAACCACCGCGTACAGAAAATGGAGTATAATCCATTGCTGGCAGATAAATTAACAATGAGATTCCAATTCCCAATGCACACGCGATGAGCGCTATGGTGAATTTTGATAGAAGTGTTTTTGGATCGTAGCTGTTTTTTATTTCATAAATAATCATAACGAGAAAATAGAACCCAACCATTAGCCAAGTATAATACGCTATTTGAGCATGAGCTCGCTGCAATTGAAAACCTAAAATTAAGGCAAGAATACCGCAATTGATAAGGTGGGGTGTTTCCCATAATTTGATTGTAAATAAAACGGCCCAAGGGATGTAGGCAGCGGTCATTAATTGACTGCCATGTCCAAAGACAGCCATGGTAATCATGAATGGTGTGACCATAAAAGCTACTGAACCAAGCAATGCTGCTGCAGTAGAGCACTTAAAGTAGCGAAATAATTGCATACAGCCCAATCCTGCAAATACCAAATGAAGGAGTTGTATGATTGACCCGGGAAGGGAGAAGATTTTGAAGATATATTCTGGAAAGTAAAGCTTTGAAAGATATGAAAATGACTCCGCAGTTGGCATTCCGCTAAATATCCAGGGTTGCCAATGAGGATATCCTCCAATCTCTTTCGAAGCATTATTCAAGGCCATTCCAACTGATCTAGGACTTAAACTATCCGGAGAACCAAACATTTTTCCACCAAAGATAATCGGCTCAAATAGAAAAATTAAAATCCCGGTGAACAACATGAGGGATAAGAAAAAAATATTTTTTAGATTAAAGTTCATTTCTTTTTTCCAAATCCTTTTTTGATGATTCCAAGGCCGGTTATGAAATTTTTGTCCTCTTCATCAATGCCCATCAACCACAACAAGACTAAATAAACTAATCCACAAATCAAAAGGGCAATAATCAACTCTACTATGAAGCTAAAGTCTAGCATCAAAGGTTTTATTTTCATTAACAAAACATACGTTAAGATACCTGAGATTACAGGTTTTATCATTTTAAAAGATAGAAAATTCATCTTTAATATCATTCGAACTTGCAAAGCCCTCACGCAACCAACTATCGAAAGGGTTGAAAGAGTTGCAAACGCTGCGCCTTCTACACCAAATTTTGGAATTAAAAATATATTTAAAATAAAATTCATGGAAAAAGCAATTGCGGTATTTATTAGGACTATTTTGGGAAATCCAGTCATACCTAGCGTTGGTGATGCAGCTCCAAATATTGCCTGAATGAGTGTAGCAACAGTAAGAATGATTAAAATAGATGAGCTTGCGGTATACTCCTGGCCAAAAAGAGCAAGTATATTTCCAGGAAATAACACAAATACAACTGAGATAGGGATAGAAAAGACAAGCAGCCATCTGCTTACCAGTTTGTAGGCTTCGTTCATCTTATTCACATTTTGCTCGCTATGAAACTGTGATATCATAGGGGCATATATACTAATAAATGACATCAACAAAGACTGCAAAAGACCAGCAGTTCTAGCTGCTGGATGGTATAACCCCACAGTCTCAGCACTTGTAAAATACCCCAGCATTAAGATATCCATCCAATGCATGAATGTTTGAAGGATGATGACAAACATAAATGGATAGGAATATTTTAGAAGTTCATAATTTTTTTTGCCCTTTAAAATATCTACCGCTCTCATGGATGATAGGCTTTTTATTGGTCTCAGCATCACATAGAATCCCAAGATTCCGGTTATAAGAATTGGGTACATTAATGCTGATTCTGCTGAAAACTGTAAAAAACAAATTATCATTGAAAAGAGTAAAATTGTTGGATTTACGAATTGAGTTACAAAAGCTTTGTATTTTAATTTTTTATAGCCTTGAGTTGCCGATGCACCAATGAGCGTCATAGCGTTAAATGGTAATGCCATAGCAAAAACTATTAGTACGTTTATCATTAGAGGCTTTTCAGAAAGGATGTTATAAACGATGAAGGATGATGACGCTATCAAGACGGTTGCAACTACCAATGAAACCACAAAGCACATTTTCATTGCTGAAGCAATTATTCTAGAAATTTCTTTTTGATCTTTTTTTGGATCCAACCTGCTGATAAATCTCATTGTCCCAGTCTCCATTCCCATCTTTGAAAGGACTTCACCAATAAGCATTATTGCATTTGCCATTGAGTAAATTCCAAGATATTCAGGACCGACCCATCTGGCCAGTAAGGCAGAATAAAGATATCTGTTTATACTTCCATAGAAAATTCCAATAAATGAAATTGTAGACTCTTTGGCTATTTTTTGTGCCGTGTTCAAATTTTTCTCGTTTTGAAACCTTTAATTAAACCAAGGATCATCCAAATAATTGAAGTTAGACCGTGTTTCCTAAAAAACAAATCTTTGGCCACAATACCAAGTAAATAGAATATTGATGGAGGAATCCTAGAATACATTTGATGCTTTCTTAAGAAATAAATGGTATTGTGCGCACGATACAACATTCCTTTAGAGGCAGATTCTTTCCTGGTTCCTCCACTTGGGATGCGTAAATGCTCTATAACTGCTCTAGGATTATACATTAATTTTCCCCCAAAACGTGAAATCATAAAACTAAAATCACTGTCTTCAAGTATTGCATTTCCTAAGTAATTCGTATCAAACCCACCGACTTGATTGAACCTGTCTTTTTTTACTGCAAAGTTTCCTCCAGGTACCCACTGCGAATACCCCGATTTTGATGAATCAAAGTTTTTGAGTGTTTTGCCATACCATGTAATTGAACCTCCTACAATTTTATTAGATTGTTTAAAGATTTTACTGTCTTTTTCAATTACGCGTCCACCAATACACCAGATATTCGATTCTTGAGTTTTAAAAATGTTACAGTAGCTCTCGACCAAAGCTTTATGAGGTATACAATCGTCATCAATAAAGATAATCAGGTTCGTGCTGGCATAATTCACACCAACATTCCTAGCATTGGGGAGACCTATTTCTTCAATTCTTACGTATTTATATCGAATTGAAGAATTTTTAAATTGAAATAGTGCAAGGTTTTTTGATTTTTTTACCGTTTGATCCACAACGATGACTTCAAACTTTGTTTCTGTTTGATTGTTTAAATGACCAAGTGTATCCATAACAATTATTTGACGATCATAGGATGGTATAATTACAGACGCTTTCAACATTTAATCTATTTTCAGTCCAAAAAGTTTTTTTACTTGAAACCAAAAACCAGCTATTGGTGTTCTAATTATTTTTGGTAGTAATGTTAACACTAAAAAGGTGGCATTTTTTAAAGAGAATGGACCGCTTTTTAAAGCCTTTAAAAAATAACCTCTAGCGAGTTTCATGTTTTCATTTTGATACAATTTTCTACCGCAATAAAAATTGTATTTTATCTCAACTTTATTTGCCTGTTTTTCATTTAAGCTTTCATCAGTGATATCTTTGAGTAAATGCAGAGGTTCGCTCTCGTTTGACAAGCGAGCACGATAACATTTAAGCGCGACATCTGCGTAGGCGTCCTGACTTTGGCCATATAAGAAACTGATGCTGCTCTTTGAAATTATCCTTGAGTAAAGTGGCAGGTCTAAGTTTGCAATTTTAAATCTATTAATGACCCTTAACCAGAGGTCAAAGTCCTGCGCTCTGAGGAAGTCTTCCCTATAACCACCCACTTCAATTAAAACCTCTTTGGCTATCATTATAGATCCATGACAAAATGCATTTTTTGAAATAATATTTTCTTTTATTTCAGTATTTTCAGTAGGAAACGTTGTTATTCCTAGGTCATGCCCGCTTTCTGTTTTCTCATTCACAAAAGTTCCGCAAAGAGCAATGGAAGGATGTTTTAACATGTAATCAACTTGCGTTTGAAGCCTGCGCTTATGAGAAAAGTCGCCTGCATCATGCCTCGCAATGAAGATGCCATTTGAATTCTCAATTCCAATGTTTAAGCAAGCAGTCAATCCTATCTTTTCTTGATTGATGAGGGTGATTCGCGGGTCATCAATTCTATTAACCACATTCCTAACTTCTTTGTCATTACATCATTAAGAATAATAAATTCAAAATTGTTGTAGGTTTGATTTAAAATACTTTTTATTGAAGATGAGAGAGTTCCTTCGTCGAGATGTACCCCCATTATGATAGAAACTAAAGGGCTATTTTCAGACATCTACATACACCCAATTGAAGGCAAGGATCTAAATTTAAAATCTATATTATGCTGCTTTAAGCTTGGTATTTTGTCTTCAATGGTAGCTATAGATAATAATCTGAACCACGTCGACCACGAATCACTTAGCCCGATATCATATTTCATCTGATTCCAATTGCTATAGCTATAGGTACTTTTTTCTCGAAGAAAAGGAATGAAACTTCCTAAAATATTATTTTTTATAACCCATTTGCACATGTCATAACTAAATAAATTTGCCAAAGGATTTAAGTAGCCCAATCCAAAAAATAAAGGAAATGTGGGTCTTTTTGCCCAACAAAAACCACCATCTGAATTGAAATTGTTTGTCAGTGCAAAATGAGAACGTTCAAGACACCTCAAGGGCTTAGATTCGTTTTCACTCATTGATTTTACTAACACATCTATGGCATCCATGTCTTCACAAGCACCCCCTCCACCAAAGGGGTGAAAAAGGCCATCTTTCATCTGTAAATCACATACAGATTCTACGACTAGCTGCTTAAAACGAATCTCTCGGTTAAAATGTTGGTAAAACATTAAAAAGTGATACCCTGCAGCCATGGCAGAAAATGAGCTTGCCCCATATTGAGTTCCCCAAAGTCCGGTATTGCTGTCCTGATATTTATCGAGTAGATCTAATATTTGATCAATGTATTTTCTGGCACTTTCGTCTTTTAGTCTTATTAATTCGTATGAAAAAAACTGAAGTAAAAACATTATCTTGTTACTCTCATGCCAAGGATTTGACCAATCAATATCTTCAAAGTACTTATTTATATTTTTCTTATCTCTAAAGTAATCGAGAAACGCTAAGCTATACTTAGGTGTGTACCCTAATGCATCAATAGCTGATAATGAAAATGCAGTAGTTTGATAGTGAATATAATTTTTTTCAGGATCTTCAAGAGAGCTTTTTTCGAATGTTAATTTTGGGTCAATGATCAAACCGGAAGCTTTATCTTGATTTTGAAGAAAAGGATTTACATAGGCTTGACTATTCAGGCTTTCAATGCAACCTATCAATTCAAGTGTGAGCAAGGAGAATGCGGAGCTCATTAGTGTCGACTGATTAAATTTTTTTTGTAGAACAAAACTCGAATCTGAGTCACGCAAAGACATTATAAAATTAAAGATCTTGTCTTTATTTATTTTATGCACTTGAAAAGCATCCATTCCTGTGGTTGGCTTTCAATCGTCACTTCTTTAAAATACTTTGATAGAAGATTTTCTAAAGAATTTGCTGAATACAAATGCAAGTGATAAGGGTCAATCTTTTTCATAGCTAAAATCTTTAGGGGATTTTTGGTTTCTACTTGGGGAGTACTTCCCACAAAACAACCTCCGCTCTTAAGAACTCTAAATACTTCGCTGACAAATGTTTCTCCGTCTTTTTGACTAAAGTGCTCTATTGCTTCCATACTGACAACGGTATCAAAGCTATCCTCTTTGTATGAAAGAGAAAGCGCATTCATTTCTTCAAATAGCAAATTACCTCTAGGAAATCTTTTCTTTGCATTTTCGATTGATTCCTTAGAATAGTCAACGGCTTTAACAGAGACAGCTACTTTTGACAATTCGTTAGCTGTCCATCCAGTTCCACAGCATAGGTCAAGCACCCTTTTACCGTTTGAAAAGGACAATGCATAGCTACAGCGCTGCTCAAAGACTTTCTTCCAAGGATTATCATCCCATTTAGGATCGTCGGGATCTGCTCGCTCATCTTCGGTGGAGGTATTGATTCCCATCGTGTACTTCATAACTACAATGAAAGAACTAATTGAATCAGCAATAATTGAAACGCCAGGTATTTTTTTAAAAATCTTAATCATCTTTAGTAAATATTCTAAGAATACTAAATACAATGAGACTGAAAAAGGAATTTACAAATAGAAAGACCATAGGTATTGGTAATATCAAGGGGGAGATATGCAGTTTGATCAGCTTGAAAATCCCGAATGTTTTTTTCTTCCATTTTGCAAAAGAGAATCTTCCACCTAATGAGGAAGAAACATGGTGCCATACCATTGAATTTGGAATGAAATAAATAGACCCGCCGTTTCTTTTAGCGTTCAGTGATAAATCTACATCCTCACCGTACATTGAAAATTCTTCATTGAACATTCCTATTTCACTAAAATCTAAACTTCTGACCCCAAAACAGCAACCTGTTGCATATCCAATTTTTCTTACGCTGTTAAATTTCTTAATATTTTTTGAACGAATGCCATAGTGAGAAATAGATGCAAAAAGAAGATTTACCCTGCCTCCAGCAAACCATATGATATCTTCAGATTGCGCATAAAAGATTTTGGGAGCTACCAATATCGTATCTTTGTCATTTTCAAGTTGAGCTATTAGAGGCTCGATAAAAGAAGGGTCAACAGTGGTATCATTATTTAAAAAAATACTATACTCTGAATGCTTTTTGACGGCATTGAATCCAAAGTTATTTCCTTTTGAATATCCAAGGTTCTTTTTCGATCTCAAAATATTTACAGTGGGGAATTGGTCTTTCACTGCAATGTGAGATCCATCAGTTGAGCCGTTATCAATAAAAAAAATTCTATTATTTTTGTATGTTAATTTTGTAAGTGATTCAATGCATTTTAATGAAAGGTTTTTTTGGTTCCAATTCAATACAAATATATCAACAAAATTATTTTTCACTATAACCCTCAATGATATTCTTAACAAAAATCTCCCACGAAAACTGCTTTTTGAAATCCATTACGCTTGACGAAAAACCATGCGATGATGAAAAAAATTTCACAATGCTATTTGATAGTTCATTCGGTGTTGGATTGCAAATAAATCCGGTTTGACCATCCAGAACGTTTTCAGGCAGACCTCCAACGTTAGTTGTAATAACGGGTATATTGAAGTGGTATGCTATTGGTATTACACCGCTTTGGGTAGCGGATCTGTATGGCAAGACAACAACATCGCTTGAGCAAAAATAACTACTTACGTGCTGATCTTTAACAAATTCAAATCTAAAGTCAAAGCAGTCTTTAACATTTAGTTTTTTAGCAAGGGTTAAATATTTTGCTTCTTTACCATAGCACTCCCCTGCGACCACTATTTTAAAATTACTGATTTTCTTTTTTAATTCTTGAGCCGCTTTGATCAAAATATCTAAACCTTTGTAATCTCGAATCAAACCAAAATAAAGGATGATTTTTTCGTTGAATTCTTTTGATAAGGATAAGTTTTGCCTAGCAATATCTTTTTTGATAGGATCACCAAATATATCGTAGATAGGATGTTTTGATTCAATGAATTTTGCATGGGGATCTATTTGTAATAATGCTTTTTTTACAGTTTGTGACATAGTTACAAAATAATCGCCATATTTAAAAAATTTTTTCGTTAAATGTTTATCAAAAAAATTAGGTTCGTGAGGGTTGATGTTATTGCAATTGATAATGATCTTAGTTTTAAAACTTTTTTTAATTTTTTTTGCAATTGAAGAATAAGCTAAAGAAAAAAAAGGGTGCCAGTATTGAAATATTATAAGATCTGGTTTGATGTCATCTATACGTTTAGCAGTTTTAGACCACGTTAAGGGATTGATGGAATTCACCAATTTTTCTGCTGGTTTACCTGCAAATTCACTGTATTGTGATTTTCCTGGAAAGAGGAATTTGGGATACTGTAATGAAAATGATATTCGAAACACCTCGTGGTTCTTTTCAAATTCATTTGAAAGCGAATGATTAAACATTGAAATCCCACCTCTTAAGGGAGGAAATGGACCTATCAATACAACTTTCATTCTTTTTACGACTTTGTTATTTTTTTTATGCGAGCTTCTTTATCTTGATTGGAGTTTGCTATCATTTCACCAATGAGCCCAATTGAAAAGAACTGGATACCTATAACAATCAATAGCACTCCTAAAATCAGCAATGCAAAATGCTTAGCGAAAGGTTCGCCTTCAATATATTTTAAATAAAGAACATATCCTTCGATAATAAATCCAGCTGTAAAAGCAAAAAGTCCTAACTGACCAAAAAAGTACAATGGGCTCTGTATGTACTTAGATAAGAATAGGACAGAAATAAGGTCAAAGAAACCATGAAAAAAACGTCTTCCTCCATACTTTGTTTCTCCATGTTTCCTAGGCCTGTGATTGACAACAATTTCAGACACTTTAAACTTTTTCTGACCAGCTAAAGCAGGGATGTATCTGTGTCTTCCTCCATAAATATCTAAAGTCTTAATAACAGATTTTCTATAAATCTTTAGCCCACAGTTAAAGTCATGAATTTTCACACCTGTGAACATTCGTGTCACTAAGTTGAAGAATTTCGACGGTATTCTTTTAGATAAGGGATCTTTGCGATCCTTTTTCCATCCTGAAACCACATCATATCCTTCGTTTAATTTTAATAGTAGGTTATCTAATTCAGAAGGATTATCTTGAAGGTCAGCATCCATAGTTACAATACAATCACCATCAGCGCGTTTGAATCCCTCTGATAATGCTGCAGATTTTCCATAATTTCTATAGAACTGAATCAATACTAAGTTATTATCTTTCATGGTCAAGTTTCTTAGAATCTCAACAGATCCATCAGTTGATCCATCATCGATAAATATTATTTCATACTTTTTAGATCCAATACTTGATATAATTTCTTCATATAACTCTACCAATGAATCCTTTTCATTATAAACAGGTATTACAAAAGATATTTTCATAAGCTTCCTTTTGTTGGCATTGCAGATTGAGGAAATTGCTTGATCAAATGTGGGTATTGAGCATCGAACTCTCTGTTATCAATGGATATTTTGATCATTTCTTTCTCTTTTTTGAGCTTAAATGATACTGAATTTACCAATATTCCATTTTGAGTTGGCCTTGTAGAGAATTGAATCTCTCCATTTGTTATACTTGAATGGTTTAAGATGTTCTCAGGATCTGATAAGTCTTTTGGCACAGTGCCTCTTAAGAATTCTTTGAGATGCAATGGTTGAATGATTTCAAAAAAAGGAAATGATATCAAAAGTGATTCTTTATTGTATTTACGGTTATTTCTAATATCCCAAGCAAAAATATCATTCGATTTTATTGCAATAAATAGGGTTTTTCTTCCCAAAAGATCTTTGAACTCAATAAATAAATCGTTCTTTGATGAGGTAAAAGAAAAGTTTAATCTTCCGTTGAAGTTGCCAGATGATATCAGATTGCCCGTTCCTCTACAAAATTCTTTTTTTGTCAAATCTGGATATATTGCTTCATTTTTTTCATTAATAGACTTTAATGCATAAGGGTTGCAAGCATAAAAGCAAATAGCCGTAATAAATATAGCTTTAATTTTCAGGATAAGCCTTTTTTCTTAAGCTAGAGTTTTCCTTGTCATATTCATAGGCTTTTTTGTAATACACAGATGCATTTGCCCTGTCGTTCGACTTCATCAGAATATCACCTAGATGCTCGAGCACAACGGAATTATCGCCCTGAATCATAATAGATTTTTCAATGAATTTTTTAGCCTTCCTTAAGTCGTTGAGTTTAAAATATACCCATCCTATGGTGTCGAGATATGAAGGATTATCAGGCTCAAGCTCTATGGCTTTTTTTGCATACTGTAAAGCTTTGTCAAGATCTTTTTCTCTTTCAACTAAACTGTATGCGAAGTTATTCAATGCCTGAGCATCGAGATTATTTTTTTCTATTAATTGTAAGTAGATTTTATCCGATTTATTCCATTCACCAATCTCGTCGTATGCGATTGCCATCGAATGCAAAACTCCTGCTGATTCTGGCTGCAAGGATAGTGCTCGATTATAATATTCTAAAGCTTCTTTGAATTTTTTTATTCTACTGTAATTCAATCCAAGCATGTATTGAATGGAAAATCTTTTTGTAAAAATATCTGAAACAGGAGCAAGTATTGATATCGCTGAACTGAATTCGTTCTCATTCATGAAAACCAAGGCTCTGCTATAATATCCCCTCCAATCTTCTGGATAGTCCGCTATTATTTTATCTCCAAGAATACCTGCTTTTTGTATTTCGTTTGTGTCTAAATACATCTCAAAAAGAGAGAATATATATTGAAGGGATAATTGAGAGCTCTCATAAAGATTTTCAAGGGCTGCCCTACCCTCTTCAGTTTTTCCTGATTCAAATAGCAAAATTCCAAGCTTTGCATCTCTATCAATGCTTTTTCCGTGCTTGTCATTTAGTTTCTTTAAATGTGAAATTGCTTCGTTGTATTTTTCAGATTGCAGCGCAAGTTCAGAGTAAATATTAATATAACTTAATTCGTTGGGATCTTGTTCAGATAATTTTTTAAAAATAGCTCTAGCTTCATCCTTATTTTTTAACTGTAGAGCATTTCTACCTGCAGCTTCAAGCAATTCATATCGGGCCGGCTCTAATTCAAAGGCTTCTAAGTATAGCTTCATTGCTGCAAGAAAATCTCTATTAACTTTTTTTAGCTCAGCCAAAGCAATTATGTAT
>MDSW01038960.1_pt1 | contig 14182 bp, 14 predicted proteins | sample 811171 | NCBI WGS metagenome assembly MDSW01 (sample SAMN05326641, study PRJNA326480) | marine metagenome | isolation source: seawater | place: Atlantic Ocean: North West | collected 2012 | reverse complement strand
GCTTCTCCTGCTGATTGAAAAATCTCACCAAGACATTTTCTTTTTTGTTTCATTTTTTTCAACCTCAAACGCTTGACTTTTTCGCCTGCAATGCTGTCAGTCTCTCTTTGTTTTATTCGGTTTTCATTGATCTGCTTCCTTTTTTCGTTTTTTCTATCCAGTCGGGCATTTAGCCTTTTGTTCACCCTTTCAATTCTTTTGGGGTTACCCATATTGTAAACATGAAGTCTTAGACGGAAAGCAGTTAGACTGTATACATTAGCACGTTGCTTTACGATTGAATTAATTTCTGATTCATTCAGGTCACTTCCATTTTGAACAATTATATTTCGATCCAATAGCAGTTCATCAGATTGTAATCGTTTTGCAGGGTTGCACGCTGAAAGCAGGAAAGCCATCAATGGCAAACATAAAATACAACTGAAGCGTTTTTGCTTGGTTAGAGTCAAAGTCATTCCCTACTTTTGAATTCGAGCAAATATACTGATAGCGAATAAATGCTAAGTAATTCACATATCAAGAAAATAAGGAGTCTTCATTCAAAGAAGTTCAGGAAGCAGCATGGACAGTTCATTGTTGAGGGTGAAAAAGTGGTTGCGGAATTACTGAATTCCGATTTTTCGGTTGTTTCAGTCTATTCCACAATGCCAATGGATTCGGCTGAATTGATCACGCAAAAAGAGTTGGAAAAAATTTCTGTTTTGAAGAGTCCCAATAAGATTGTAGCTATTGCTGAAACACAATCCTTTGATTCAGTCCATGGAACTTCTGCCATTTTATTGGATGGTGTTAATGATCCGGGAAATTTGGGTGCAATCATTCGAATTGCTGATTGGTTCGGGGTTTCTCAATTAATTTGTTCGTCCAATGTTGCGGATTGCTATAACCCCAAGGTAGTGCAATCAGCAATGGGCAGTTTGTTTCGTGTCAAGGTTGTCTACACTGATTTGATCGAGTATGTTTCAGCATCAAAAATACCGACCTATTGTGCCGTAATGGATGGAGAAAGCCCTTCTGCTGCTCAAGGACCATTTAATTTGATTTTGGGAAGTGAATCTCATGGAATACGTAGTGAGCTACTGGACTTGTCGCAGCATAAAATTACCATACCGGGTAAAGGAGAAACTGAGTCGTTAAATGTAAGTGTTGCTGCAGGAATTTTGCTGGATCGATTGGTTTACAGGTGATGGCTATTATAAAAAAGTCCGCCCAAGATTGAACGGACTTTCTTTTGCAAAGGGATATTGTCAGTCGTCACCATTAATTAAAACCGGTGTTTTTCCGTTGGTAATAATCAATTTTGCGTTTGGTGATGAGGAAAGTTCTCTTAAAACTTCCAGACTTCTCCATTCTATGTTTTCATTGGTTATTCCCTCTTTTATGATCCTTTGCGCATCGCGAATTCCCTCTGCTTCGATTCGTTTCCTTTCGGCCTCTTTTCGTTCCCGTTGCAGAATGAATTCCATTTGTTGTGCCTGCTGTTCGGCTTGAAGTTTAGCTTCTATTGCAGCATACAGTCCGCTTGGAAGCGTTATACTTTTCAATAGAACGGATTCAATAACAAACCCTCTTCCTTCAAGTAATTTAGACATTTGGTCTTTTATTTCCGCTTCAATTTCAGCACGCTTTCCGGAGTGCATGTCTTTTGCGAAAAATCGAGCGCAAACATCTGCAGATGCAGATCTGAATGTACTAAGAATCAACACTTTTTCGAAGTTGCCCCCCACCTCATTTACAATGTCCATTGCTTTTTCCTTTTGAACATGGTACAGGATGGAAATTTTTGCTGCCACATTTAATCCTTCTTTTGAAGGAAGGTTTAATGTAACCTCTCTATTCACTGTCCTGGTAGGGATTTTTAATAATTTGGTTGTAAAGGGATTCAATAGTACAATTCCTTGATCTTTCGGATTACCCTTTAGCTTCCCATATCTCTGCTTTACGCCAACTTCTCCCGGTCGTACAACTGCACATGATGCCGAAAGCATTCCAATGGAAAGCAGGGCAATTATCAATTTTTTAGATTTCATTTTAATGTTGTTTTGATTCGATAATTCAACTAATTCACTGTTAATTATGCGAATTCAGGCGGGGGAGTGGGATTATCTAAATAAATGATTTTGTTTCCTATGTTGGTAGGAGAATTTCTATTCAGTAAGAAACGAATACACCAGCAGTTCTGTTCTTCACTCTGTACAAATTCATCCGCTTCTAATTCATAGCCGGATTCGTTTTTTTCCTCACCGCTATTCGTGTCAGGATCAGTAAATAATTGAGCAATTTTGCAGTCATTGTCGAGCTCTTGCAAAAGAGGTGGTTGAATCAAAATTATTGATGCCACGAAAAATGAAAGTAATACAAAAGCGTGTCGGAATGTTTTTCTGATTCGCAATTTACCATACGTCAGCTTTTTTTTAATCATGCTAAAGTCGGGAGCTTTGTGCGAAAAGCATCAATAATCATGCCTATTTAATAAGTAATTGGCATGTAGTTTTGGTTTGAATTTTCTTTTTCGTTTCGTCTACAATTAGGTGTTGTTTGAAACCATTATCGATTGCCCAGGTAAGTCTTTAATGCGGTTGCATAACTTTCAAATGCATCTATGCCTTTTGCAGAAATCTTGCAGGTTGTAAGTGGGTAGTTGTTTTTAAAGGATTTATTTACGGTTATGTAATCGGCTTTTGCGAGCTTAGTAATTTGTGCACTTAGGTTCCCTCTGGTTGCTTTTGTTTCATCCAAAAGGAAGTTAAATTCGGCTGATTCAATTGAAATAAGGAGCGACATGATCTTAAGTCTAAGTTCATTGTGCAGTAAGGGGTCTAGACTTTTGTACATATTACCCTTTTTTATGTCTGTAGCGTAACATGTAGCCCGGAATAAGATAACCGGAAACCATGCAAATAGCTCCAATCAAAAATTGCCATTCCGATTGAAAATAAAGAGCAAATCCGGATCCAATCAGGAAAGATATCCCTCCCAGAGTAAGGCCGATTACCTTTAGCATTCTACCGGAAACAAATGTCCCAATACCCGCCATAGATAGTAAAAAAGGTGTGATTAATGTCCACTCCTGTGCGAGTATAAAGTAGGTGTATAAGATCGAAGCGCCTAATCCGATCCCGCTCCACAAATAGGTGAAATATTTTCCTAGCTGAGTGTTGCTTTTATTTGATTTTCCTTTCCTAAAGTAGTAGATGAAAGAGGCAATGAAGCCAGCGGCTCCAATGCCGATCCAACTGTATCCTATTCCCGCGGGTTTTTCTATTACTATGAATGTGTAGGTAAGGGTATATCCAATCAATACGAGCCATCCCCAAAGCAAGAAAATAAAACCGTTTTCACTCACTTTAGATTTAGCAGATTTGATGGTTTGCTCAATGAGCACGATTGCATCGTGCTCTGAGAATTTAGTTTCTTCTTGGCTCATTTGTCGTTCTTTTTTGCTATTGATGATGTAATTCCCCAGGCAACGAATCCCAGCCCCATTCCAACCAATGTGCCTATAGAGACTGATCCTAAGAGTTTGCCTATTGCAATTCCAAGGAACATGAAGCCTACAAATAATAAATAGTGGCCGGGTATAATGTGGGTATTCTTACCGTTTTTATCTTCAATTTCCATGTGTTTTATTGTTAAATATATTTCAAATATAAACTAGTTTATGAAATAAACCAAATAAAATAAAAAAAATGATCAGGGGAGATGTGTTTGCAAACTCAATGCGTCTATACAGTTTTTGCCATCAATTGCAGCAGATACAATTCCACCCGCATAGCCGGCTCCTTCTGCACAAGGATACAATCCCTTTACCCGGATGTGCTCATAGGTTTCTTTGTGTCTTGGTATTCTTACAGGTGAAGATGTTCTTGATTCCGGTGCGTGTATGATCGCTTCGTTTGTAAGATACCCATTCATTTTATTGCCAAATGACTGCAATGCTTTCTGAAGATGCTCAACAATAAACTCGGGCAGGACTTCAGTAAGGTCAACCGACAACTTTCCGGGTATATAAGACGAATTCGGTAGGGTAGTAGAAGGTTTTCCATTTATGAAATCCATCATTCTTTGGGCGGGAACAGCCTGGGTCTTACCTCCTGCTTCCCAGCATTTGCGCTCTATATTTTTTTGAAATTCCAACCCTGCCAACGGGCCATACTGATGGAATTCAGGAATGTCATTGTATCGCACTTCTGTAACGATACCTGAATTTGACCAAGGGTTGTTTCGTTTGCTTGGAGACCACCCGTTGGTAACCACCTCTTCCTGATCCGTTGCACACGGAGCTACAATCCCTCCCGGGCACATGCAAAAAGAATAAACTCCTCTGCCATTTACCTGAGCAACCAAACGGTAGGAGGAAGGAGGCAAAAACTCACCTCTGTTTTCTTTTTTGTATTGGATTTTGTCGATAAGACTTTGTTGGTGTTCGATGCGGATTCCAAGGGCAAACTGCTTGAATTCAAGTTCGATATTATTTTTGTGAAGTAGCTCAAATATATCTCGAGCAGAATGTCCGGTGGCCAACACGACTTTTTTAGCAGAAATGATTTCGTAGCGATTAATTTCCAAGGATACAATTTGGTTGTTTTCAATACATAGATCAGTCAATTTTGATTGAAACCTGACCTCTCCGCCCGCTTTGATTATTGCGTTTCGGATGTTCTCAATAATTTGTGGCAACTTGTTGGTGCCGATGTGTGGATGTGCATCGAATAGGATACGTTCAGGTGCACCGAATTGAACCAGTTTCGTCAGTATGTCCAATACGTCACCTCTTTTTTTGCTTCGGGTGTATAGTTTGCCATCTGAATAGGTTCCTGCCCCTCCTTCTCCAAAGCAATAATTCGATTCTGGATTCACGAGGTGTTCTTTATTGAGCTTTGCCAGATCTCTTCTGCGATCTTTTACATTTTTGCCTCGTTCGTATATAATCGGTTTAAGTCCATTTTCTATTGCTCTTAATCCGGCAAACAATCCAGCAGGTCCTGCGCCGATAATATGTACAGTCTCTGCATTCCTATTGACCTTCTCCAATTTTAGCGGACCCGAAGTGCGCAATGGTTTGGTTCTGTTAAATTCAATTCTCAATAAAATCCTTATTGCCTTTCGTCGAGCATCTATAGACCGTTTTACTATTCTGTAATGCCTTGCAGAAGGAAGATTCAGCTCCTTCAGAATATAATGATTCAATTGATCAGAATACCCAATGGATGGAACGGTTGACAGTTCTACGGTCTCTACCATAATTCATTCATTTTCTCTTCTGCAGGTGCATCGATGATCTATCCCTCAAAGGTAATGGACAATAACCACATCTGATTTTTTAAACTGTCGATCGGGCGGCTCCAAGGGTTGTTTTCCTGTATAAGAGCATTGGGAATCCCCATGGAATACTTGATCTCTAAACCGAATTTAAAGTATTGCAGAAAAAAATCAGTGCCGACACCCAGTTCAAAAGAGAAGTCAGGCTTCTTGATCTTCAGGATATCGTCTTCCGTCACATCTTTTTGTGATGCCATATCAAGGCTGTATTTTCCACCAACAAGAAATGAAGCGGCAAAATTCGATGCCCGATACGTTCTGAACTTGAAATTTAAAGGGAAATCCAGAAAAGTCGATTCCACTTTTTGATCTCGTACTAAAGTAGTGTCGCCAATGCTAGGAACCTGATAGGTGTAGCGCACCTTGCGTTCCTGAAAAGACAAAGAGGGAATAAATCGCATTTTCAAACTTTTCGTAAGATGCATTGCCGTGACAATGCCCAGGTTAAATCCCGCTTGAGGATCAACAGAAAGTCCAATTAAAGAATCTCCATTGAGCGAATAATTACTGTTGTTGGTAATCATCCTGAAATTGGATTTGTTGTAACCCAGGGTAAAACCAAAATGAAACAATCTCTCGTCGAATTCAGCCAAGTTTTCCAATCCGTTTTGCTTTTGGCTAAAACTACTTTGTGCAACAACTAGTAGAAACAATATGACGATAGTACGCTTCACTTGAGATCAAAAATATAAAACGATTACAAAGTGACTTTATTTTTGACCGATGTAGATCGATGCAATTCCTCCAGACAATTTTGACATGAGCAGGTCATTGTATCCTACCTTCTTCATGATTTCCAGAAAATCATCACCTTCAGGGAATGCTTTAATGGACTCGGGTAAATAGGTGTATGCTCTAGGATCTTTAGACACGGTTTTTCCGATTAAAGGTAGAAGTTTGTTATTGTACAGATTGAAAAACTGCTTAGCCGGAAAACTTTTTGGTTTTGAAAATTCCAGAATAACAGCTACTCCACTCGGTTTCAATACGCGAAGCATGTCCAGTAATCCACTTTCTAAGTTTTCGTAATTCCGTACCCCGAAGGCTACTGTGATGGCGTCAAACGAATCATCTTCGAATGGGAGTTTTTCAGAATCTCCGTATTTCAGTGTGATTTTGTCTGTTAGTCCTTTCTTTTCAATTTTTTCTTTACCCTTTTCCAGCATCCCTTGTGAAATGTCAACTCCGGTAATGTGGTCTGGATTTAATTTTAGTGCCGCCAGAGCAAAATCTGCAGTACCGGTTGCAATATCCAATATCGTTTTGGGTTTGTATGGAGCCAGCATATTGATGGCTTTTTTTCTCCAACCCTTATCAATTCCAGCAGAAAGAAAATGGTTCAGAAAGTCGTAGTTCTCAGAAATGTTATCGAACATATCGGCAACCTGTTCTTTCTTTGATGCGTTTTGATCGTTGTATGGTGTAATCTTTGTGCCCATTCTAGAGGTTTTTTCTTATCTCACCCTACCATCGTGTGTCCACTCGGGTATTTGTAATTTCTGCTTAGTATTTTCTTTCCAAACAAATATGCTATCGTTAATGTTCCAACTCTTCCTACAAACATGGAAATTACAATGATGTACTTTCCAGCTGTTGACAGGTCTGCAGTTATTCCGGTACTTAATCCAACCGTACCAAACGCCGAAACTTCTTCAAATACCAAGTCGAGAATGGTCCTTCCATTCGAATTTAATATTTCTGCTTCAGTAATGGACAGTGCAAAAATGCACACCAGATTTCCACCAATGAAAATCAAAAGTACTGCAAATGCCTTCCCAATAAGATCTTGTGATATGGTTCTTTTGAAGATTGCCGGATGCTTTTTCCCTCTGATGGTTTTCGTAAAGGACGCCCAAATGATAGCAAAAGTAGAAGTCTTTATCCCTCCGCCGGTGGAGCTTGAAGAAGATCCAACGAACATCAAAAACAACATTAGGATTAGAAAGGGAACACCAAGACCAAAACCATCAGCTGCATTAAAGTCAACTGTGCTGAAGCCGGATGTCCGCGTGACGGACTGGAACAGAGAGGTGATCATTGATTCACCAAAGTTTTTCCCCACCAGCGTGTTGTTGTACTCCAATAAGTAAAAACCCACTGTACCAATTGCAACAAAGATCAGTGAGAAGTACAAGGCTATTTTTGTGCTAAATGAAATTTGTTTCCAGGGATATTTAATTCGCTCTCGTAACGATTTTGGATCGAAGAGATTGAAGATGGCAACAAATCCAAGTGCCCCAAAAAACACCAATATGGTAATGACCAGGTGAACAAGGTAATTGTCACGGACCAGCTCGTTGTAGAGTCCTCCTTCAAAAAGAGATAATCCGGCATTGTTAAATGCCGAAACGGAATGGAAAATTGAGCTAAAGACCTGATCGCCGAGTGTTTGAAAGTCTCCGCTTCCCCACAATGGAAATAGGATCACGGACCCCAGAAGTTCAATACCAACGCTCCAAAGAACAATTTTTTTCAGCACATTTCTCGTGTTGTGAACGGCATCTGTATTTACAAAATCTTCGACAAGAGAGTCCTGTTTGACGCCCAGACCGATCTTGTTCATTAAAATGAAAAGGAACCCAAATGCAATTATGTTTAAGCCACCAAGCTTGATCAGGATCAAAATCACGACTTGACCTTTGTACGTAAAATCCGTCATTTCGAGTACCCCTAATCCCGTGACACAGGTAGCGGATGTTGACATGAAAAATGCATCAGTAAAGCCTAGATCAATAGTCGGCTGGGACATTTCCGGCAACATGAGAAGGCCCGTTCCAGCTAGGATAATGAACAGAAAACTCATCATGAATACAACCGCAGGATGCAGTTTAATTTTAGGAAATAGGCTAGAGGAGCGCTTAAGTTCCAGGAACACAACGATAAAAAAGTACCCCTGAATGAAAAATGTACTTACATCTGTGAAAGAGCTGATACCCATGCGCTGGAATAGTTCTTCAATCAGAAGCACATCGAATAGGTTATAGCTGATTCCTTCTATCAATAAAAACAGCATAATTGATCCCTCTACCCAGGTCTTCCTTAAAAATTGTTTCGGATGGAAGTCATACAAAAAGCGTACAGCATACTGACAGATGTAAAAAATAAAGCTGCCTTTAATGATGTTCAGTAGGTTGTGTTTCCCTTCCTCCGCGTGTTCAAATCCATACAAATAGATGAGTGTAGCAATCGCACTAATTGAAACAAAGAGATTTACGATTCTCAATCCCTTAAGAACCCGTTCTTTACTTCCATAAAGTTTCAGATTGACCTGCTCCCTAAATTTGTTAAGACTCATGAATCACACCAATTGGTTCAAGGCTTTTTCTATGCGGTTCATCGCTTCATCCAACACCTCTTCAGAAGTAGCATAGGAGATTCGAATGCAATTAGGATCCCCAAAAGCAGCGCCGGTGACAACGGCAACGTTGGCTTCTTCCAGCAAATACATAGAAAGATCGGACGCATTTTTAATCTCCTTTCCGCTTGAAGCTTTACCAAAGTAGGATGAAATGTCTGGAAATACATAGAATGCTCCAGGAGGAATATTCGTTTTCACTCCTTCGATTGCATTAAGCCTGCTCAGTACTAAATCCCGCCGAATCAAAAATTGTTGCCTCATGTCGTGCGTAACAGCAGGTTCCGCTTCCAATGCGGTGATCACTGCTCTTTGCGTGATACTGCACGCTCCAGATGTAAACTGCCCTTGCATTTTGGTACAAGCATCGGCAATCCACTGAGGAGCACCCATGTAACCTAGTCTCCATCCGGTCATGGCGAATGCTTTGGAAACACCATTTACTGTTACTACCTGCTCTTTTACCCCCGGGAATTGTGCAAGACTGTGATGTTTTCCGGTAAAATTGATGTGTTCGTAGATCTCATCACTAATCGCAACAATATTTCGATACTTTGCAAGTACGTCAGCAATCGCACTTAGCTCGTCTCTGGAATATACTGAGCCTGTCGGATTACAGGGTGAGCTAAATACCATCATTCTTGTTTTCTCACTTATCGCATTTTCTAGTTGTTCAGGAGTGATTTTAAAATCACTATCAATATCAGCTCTTACTATAATCGGAACGCCACCGGCCATTTTTATGATTTCTACATAGGTCACCCAATAGGGCGCGGGTACAATTACCTCATCTCCCGGATTGATCAAACTCATTACTACATTGGCAATGCTTTGTTTGGCTCCTGTAGAGACGACAATCTGGCTTGGTTTATAGGTGAGCTCATTGTCTCTCAAAAATTTTGCGCAAATAGCCTCTCTTAGGTCTTCGTAACCGTTAACGGCCATGTATTTGGTGTAATTATCATCGATTGCCTGCTTCGCCGAATCTTTAATGAAATCCGGCGTGTTAAAGTCCGGCTCTCCAAGACTCAGACTTATGATGTCCAATCCATTTGCGATCAGCTCCCGACTTTTTCTGGCCATTGCTATGGTTGCCGATTCTTCCAGTCGATTGATCCTATCCGCGATGATAAGGTGAGTTGCTGTTTCCGTCATGATCCAAAATTACATTTTCTCTATACAGTAACTGTAATGGAATGTAACTATTTTACGTCAGATTAGTTTACAAGCTTACATTATCCGAATCATGTTGTGCCGGAATCGTGTTTTTGCGTTATATGGTAGAATTCAAAATTTATTGCATTTTTAACGTTAAACTAGAGGGAATATGGAGATCATAGAGCACATTTTGGACATTTTAAAATTTACAATACCGGGGTTGATCGTATTTCTTACCACGTACTTTCTGGTTAAGCGATATTTTGATAGTCAGGAGAAGCAAAGTTTTGTGGAAGGCAAATTCAATGCAGCAGAAAAAATCTGGCCAAACAGAATCCAGTCTTATGAGCGATTGGTATTGTATCTGGAGCGAATCAATCCAAACAATTTGATCATGAGAGTGCATAGAAGTGGAATGACTGCCAATGCTTTGCACTCGGAGCTGCTCAAATCCATTCGCGATGAATACGACCACAACATGTCGCAACAGATCTACGTCAGCTCTGAGTCTTGGAAGCTGTGCAAAATTGCAAAGGATGAAACCATTCAGCTGATCAACTTTTCTATGGAAAAACTGTCTAAACCGAATGCAACCGGATCAGATTTGAGTAGAGTAATTTTCGAGATTTATAGCCATATGGATTCTGAACCAACTTTGGTGGCAGCTGAATTTCTAAAAAAAGAAGTTCGTAAACTTTTTTAGTTGAATTTGTAAATGAACTGAACCAGGATCAGTTTAAGTAAGACATGATCTCTTTGGCCAATTCAGTCGCAGCATCGTGATTCTTTCTAAACCATAGCTCCGGTTCGATCAGTTCCAATTCTGAAACAACCAGCTGATCCAGATTGTCCCAGATTACATCTACTCTGCCATAGGCCGGTGTTGGACTTACATTTTTCATTACATTCTCTATGAACTTGATCTCCGTTTCATTGGGCTGGTAATCGTGAACGGTGCCTCCAAAATCATCTTGAACTCTGAAATCTCCTTTTTTGGCAATTTTAAGAACGCTATGCGTATATTTTCCTCCCATTACCATGTGTGCAACTTCTCCTTTTGTTAGGATATTCTCCATAAACGGCTGAATCAGCATCGCTTCATCCTTTATAAGCTTACGAAATACAGATTCGTAGGGGTCTGTGGTTGTTGCAGTCAGCTTATAGGTATGCCTGGCCGCTCCCGAAATGGCGGGTTTCAGAATGATTTTATTCCATCCTGAATCGCGGACACACTCCGCCAATGTGCGTTTCTCTCCGGCTTCAATAAAATAGGTCGGAACCACAGGAATTCCATTCTTCTGGAGATCTGATAAATAGTGCTTGTCCAGATTCCAGCGGATCATTTCCATTGGATTGATAAGTTTTGTCTTTTTGGAAATGCCATCCAGCCACTCAGAGAATTCAGGGAATCGGTCGAAATAATCCCAGGTGGTTCGAAATAGAACTGATTTCGTGAGGGCCCAGTCAAAATTCGGATTATCCCAATTGGTCCTCCATACAGACAGTCCTTGTTTCTCAAGCGCTTCTTTCACCAAGTTGTCTTCGGTTACCACGTTGTTAGAATATTCATCCGGGTAGGATTCTTTTAGATAACGATGGTCAGTTAAGAGGACAACGTCGTATTTGCTTTCCATTTTGCCTTTTACTTCTCTGGTAAAAAAAAAGCCCTGACACTCCGAGAGGTCAAGGCTTTTGGGTTAATGATATAGATTATTTTTGTGGTTCGATCATTTGAACATCCTTCGGCTCAACGATTTCCTTTTTGACCGGTTTTCTTGGACCTTTTACCAAAGTCATCTCATCCACAAGGTGTTTCGCCCCGGCATACTTGTCAACTACAAAAAGGACATATCGAATATCAACAGAAATCGTACGCTGGATGTTGGGTTCAAAGTAAATGTCTCCACTCATTGCTTCCCAATTGCCATCAAATGCGCAACCGATCAGCTCACCATTTCCATTGATTACGGGCGACCCTGAATTACCACCTGTAATGTCGTTATTACTGAGGAAGCCCACGTATAATACGCCATCCTCTCCGTATGGTCCGTAATCTTTTTCTTCATAGAGCTTTTTCAGTCGGTCGTGAATGTAAAATTCATGAAATACATCGTCTGTTTTGGCATCTTTTTCCATTACTCCGGCGAGCGTCGTTTGATTTTTATAGGTCACCCCATCTTTTGCATCGTATGCAAGCACTTGACCATATGTAATTCGCATGGTTGAGTTGGCATCGGGAGCATAGACACGATCGGGATTCATCTTTCTCAAGCCATCAACAAACAGCCTTTTAGCAGTAGTCATTTGAGACTCCGCCTGGCCTTTTGGTGCAATGATCTTCTGTACATACGTGGTTATGAAGTCACTCATGAGCTGATACATCATATCGCTTTCGATCGATTTAACACTTACCTCCTCGATCCACTCTTCGAGTTTGGCCTGGGAAGTAAATGGTGACTTGGCAAAATACTTGTCGGCCAGCTTTTTCCAGTTCCCTTTGCATTTGCCATGATAGTAGGTCAATTTCTCGGGATGAAACTCTTTCGGAACGTCATTGTAATACAATTCCATCATTGCAGCAAATAAGTTTTTGTCGATTTCTATATTGTAGTCTTTGAAGTAATCTTTTCCCGATTCGATGATTTCTTCTTTTGCTGCTTTGATCTTTTCGGCATCACCCTCTTTTAGTGCAGGCAGGATTTTAGCTCGCATTCCAAAATTGCCGTAAACAAAACCTGCGATGTCAGGTCCAAATACAGCCTCCTGCAGATAAACATCACCGTAAACGTATTTTTCCAATGTCTCGTGCGCCTTTTCAAATGAAGGTATCACATTGCCGTACAGTTTTTTTCTGTCTTCATCACCGTTTGACCAGGCAACGAATTCGTCCTCAATTTTCTTCTTCTTGTCCCAAACGTTGTTTTTTACCAATTGAGCACTTTGACCGATGAAGTATTTCCAGTAGTTAGAGACTCTCGCATGTTTCGATGCATACTGAATTCTTACGGCTTCGGATTTTGCTTGTCCTTCTTCCATGATATCCAGCTTGATTCTTCTGATCTTAACACGAGCAGGTTGTTCCAGCTCAACAGCCATCTTTACGCCGTATGATGTAAGGTATCTATCGGTTGACCCCGGGTATCCCATCACCATGGCATAATCTCCTTCTTTGACACCATTGAGTGAAATGGGTAGATGATGTTTCGGCTTGAACGGTTGGTTACTTTCTGAATACTCAGCAGGTTTATTGTCCTCTCCGGCATAAACTCTGAACATACTGAAATCACCCGTGTGTCTCGGCCACATCCAGTTGTCTGTATCTCCTCCAAACTTTCCAATAGAAGACGGTGGAGCTCCAACCAGTCTCACATCGGAATAGGTGATGTATCGGAAAATGTAGTATTCATTTCCCTCGAAGAAGGACTTGATCTGAATGTCAAATTTATCTCCTTCTTCTTTCGTAATTTTTCCCTTGTTCTCTCGAATTTTGCCTGCTCTTTCCTGTTCAGACATCTCGTTGGTTACTCCGTCAAGTACGGCTTTTGTTACGTCGTCCATTGAATGTAGGTAGGATACCGTCAAGCCGGGTATATGTATTTCCTTGTCTCTGCTCATGGCCCAAAAACCATCTGCCAGATAATTGTGTTCCGGTGTACTGTTTTCCTGAATGGCATCGTAACCACAATGATGATTGGTTAGCATTAGCCCTTCTGAAGAGATCATTTCGCCTGTACAAAATCCTCGTCCGAGTCGTACGATGGCATCCTTAAGACTTGAGTTGTTTACAGAATAGATTTCTTCAGCGGTCAATTGCAGACCGTATTTCTGCATATCAACGTGATTCAGTCTTTTGATCAAAAGTGGGAGCCACATCCCCTCGTTGGCTTTCACACCTGAGAAAGAAAGGATGGACACAGCTACAATAAAAAATATTTTCCTCATGCTAATAAATTTAAATTCTTCCGATAGTTTTTATTTTCCTTGAAAAACTCGTGGGAGGCAAAAATAACAATATTAATGGATTAGAAATACAGGCTCTTTTTCGGATCGCCGAAAGCCCGCTTCAGTAGAACAGGATTTATTATTTTTTGTTGTAAAGATCGTCCAGAATTTCGCGAGCAGCCGCGGTCGGACTTAATTTTTCCGATCGCACTTTGTTTTCCAGTTCTGATAATTTGTTCTCTACGTTTTCTGAGCTGTAAAAATCCGAAAACAAGGCATGCTTGATGCTCTCATGCATCCAGTGCACCGCTTGATTTTGTCGGTTAGAGTTAAAATGGCCCTTAATTGTCATATCATTTTGAAAGGATTCAATCATGTTCCAGATCAAGTCAAGCCCCTTATTTT
>MDSW01161749.1_pt1 | contig 14185 bp, 7 predicted proteins | sample 811171 | NCBI WGS metagenome assembly MDSW01 (sample SAMN05326641, study PRJNA326480) | marine metagenome | isolation source: seawater | place: Atlantic Ocean: North West | collected 2012 | reverse complement strand
TTTCACGGCACTCACCTCATCCACAGGCCCCGTCAGCTTGATGAAGTAATTCTCCTGCCCCAGAGGTGCCACGACGCCGATCATCCGCCATTCGCCGTCAGCCGTCCGTCCGAAGCCCGGATGAAAGTCACCCTGCAGATCAATCCGTTTGCCGGCGACCCCTGCCACCGTGACATTGTCCATAATCTCATCACGAGACTGAGGGTTAAACTGGCCCCGCCAGCGTCCAAGGTTGTCATCGATCGCGCCACCAGCGCGACTGAGAGTTACGCTTACAGAGTCTCCCGCTTCGGGAATCTTGAGCTCGCCCGCGATGATGCCGGCAAACTTGGGTGGAGAGTCCTGCCACCCTTCCGGAATACTAAACGTCAGGCCGGCATACGTTTTCGAGACCGAATCAGAATCGTCCGATGAATCCCCGCCGTCCACTGTGTCAGCATCTGGAGCTTCTGCTGTCGTTCGGACGGATGGAGTTTCCTGATTACTTTCTGAGGTGTCTGCACAACCAGCAACGATCACGCAGAGAGTTAGCAACAATGTTCGCATAGCACTGTTCAGGCAGAAGGTTAGTTGTGTTGACGACGATCGCGAATCTGGTTGCTCAGGCGAGTCAGGAGCGTCAATTCGTCGGCAGTCAGACTGCCACGTCCGTCCTGATGAAGTTTCGCGAGCAATTGATCCATCAACTCTGTGTCTCGCGCTTCCTGAGCTCGCTCTTCCCGAATCCGCTCGTGTTCGCGTTGCATTCGCCAGCGTTCAAAAACTTCCTGCTGTGAGATCGCCTTGTCGGTTTCGGACAGTTCGTCTTCTCCAGACTGGCTGTAAAGCTCGTCTGATTCTTCGGTGAGATCAAACTCGGCCACACTGTCGTTGGGCTGAGTCGACTCGTACCACTTCATATTTTCGTGCAGATGGAAGACGAGAATAAAAGATGCCACAGCGACGATCGACGCACAGTTCAGCACAAATCCGGTGATCATTCCGAACAGAGCACAGATCAGGCCAAGTCGAACCATCAGGTCACGTCCCTCAACTTCGGAGAATCGAGACGACAGATACGTTCGCAGCAACACCCCACCATCAAACGGTGTAACGGGCAGCAGGTTCAGCGCAAACAGAGTGATATTGATGAGGAATGCCATTCGTGTGAGGATTGAGACAAGCGTCTCCCCCTCTGCGATGACAAAAGAGGTCGTTGGATTGAGGATCTCCAGCGCCTGCGCGACGGGCACTGTCAGCAGACAGCTCAATGCCAGAAGGAGGTTGGCAAACGGCCCCGCCATCATGGTCTGGACGTGATCCTGCCAGTATCCGCGGCCGTAGGGTTCTTCGAGGCCGCCCAGTGGCCAGAGACAGATGTTATCCATCTCACCACCCGTGGACCGAGACACCACAAGATGAGCGAGTTCATGCAGAAGCACGCTGCCTATAATGACAGCGATCGCCAGCAGACCATTCTCAATGCTCCGGAACCGCCAGATAATTGCAACGGCTGTCACCGGGAACAGAAAACTCATCCGCAGGCGGGCACCACCCAGCCTTCCGAGGGGAAAGCTGAAGGTCAGGATTGTGTCCGTCGCGTACATGCCGAAATTGTAACCAGGGGTCGACTCAAAGCGACAGCTGGTGTGTCAGTTTTTGAAATGCTCAACATTCGCGGGAAAACCCAGCACCGCAGCTGGCCCCGGTCGCCTGATTAGCCTCAACGACCTCGAATTTGGTGGCTCACAAGTGAGACAGATTCGGAACCGATCAGCCTCCATGCGGGTCACCGAATCACTCCCTTGAGAAGATTCTGGAATGTCCTCTTCAAAGTCCCACGGGGCCTTAAAGTCGACCTTGTGCAGATTCACCTGACTGTCTGGCTGCAGATTCCGGATGTCTTCCTGAATCTGTTCAGCCAGCTGAACATGACTACTCGGGTAGAGCAGTTCCAGCCCATCAATCTCCAGATCATCATGCTGAAAGAGTGAAAAGGCAGGTCGCCATCCGGCGTACCGTTTGTCCCGTCGAGCTGTATTCCAGGGATGCTCAGGACAACGGTCCTGGAGGACACTCAGCCCTCATTTGAGTTTGGCGTCCGCGAGCCGATGCACGGCTTCCCACTGGTCTTCCGTGACGGGCGTGATTGACAGCCGACTGCCTTTTGCCATCACGGCCATCGTGGAAGCGACATCATCTTCCTTCAGCTGAGCGCGTGTCACAGGGTTGGCGAATTTCTGCACCAGCTTGACGTCGACCATATACCAGCGGGGATTCTCAGGATCACTCTTCTCGTCGAAGTACTTGTGCTCAGGGTCAAAAGCAAAGTGATCCGGATAGCCTTCTTTTACGACCGTTGCAGTGCCCGCAATGATCATGGGATCGACGCGACTGTGGTAGAAGAGGACACCATCTCCCTTCTTAATGTCGTCCCTCAGCATGTTGCGGACCTGATAATTGCGAACGCCTTCCCATGTCGTTCGTTTGCCCTTCTCCGCAGCAAGGTCATCAATTGAATAGACGAATGGCTCAGACTTAAACAGCCAGAATTTACGTTCGTCGGCCATGAGTGACTCCCCTGTTCAAATTGCAAAAAGGTATGCGATCAGGCTTTGTCAGAAATGTCGGTTCGGTTCCAGCCACCTTCCCAACTGATGCAATCCACTGCCTGATAGGCGGCTGTTTTTGCTGCTGGAATGCCGTCGCCGAGAGCCGTCACACCAAGGACTCGTCCACCATCGTTGACCGTATCGACGTCGCGAATCTTTGTGCCCGCGTGAAAGACTTTGGTGTCGGAAAGAGCGTCAGCTTCTTCGATCCCCGTGATGGGCCTGCCCTTCTCATAGCTGCCAGGATAGCCATCGGATGCCATAACGACGCAGACCGCGGAACGCTCATCCCATGAGAGGCCTTCCAGCTCTGACAGTCGTCCCGTCGCTGCGAGAGACAGCACCTGTGCAAGGTCTGTCTGCAGTCGCATCAGTACGGGCTGAGCTTCCGGGTCGCCAAACCGTACGTTGAATTCAAGAACTTTGGGACCCGCTGGAGTCAACATCAGCCCGGCATACAGGACGCCGGAGAATGGATGACCTTCCACACGCATTGTGTGGACTGTGGGGACCAGGACATTGCGAATAATATCGTCCATGATCTTATCATCGACGAGAGTAGCCGGACTGTATGCCCCCATGCCACCGGTATTGGGTCCCTCATCACCGTCGTGTGCACGCTTGTGGTCCTGAGATGTTTCCAGCGGGATAATGGTATCCCCGTCGACGATCGCAAGAATGCTGACTTCCTGACCTTCAAGGCATTCCTCAATCACGATTTTTGAGCCGGCATTGCCAAAGACCTGTTCCCTGAGCATGCGAGCCGCTGCATCTTTGGCTTCGTCAATTGTACTGCAGACAGAAACGCCTTTGCCCGCAGCAAGACCATCGGCCTTTACCACGACTGGCCCGGTTTCCATGGCATCGAGGTACACATGAGCCTCTTCGAGACGCGTAAAGTCCTTCCACCCGGCCGTGGGAACACCAGCCTTACTCATGATTTCTTTGGAGAAGGCCTTGCTGCCTTCCAGCTGAGCGGCCGCTTTTGACGGACCAAAGATATTCAGATCGTGCTGTTTGAACTCGTCCACAATGCCAGCCACCAGCGGGGCTTCCGGGCCCACGACAGTCAGGTCGATGTCATTGTGCTTTGCAAAGGACATCAGGCGACCGATGTCATCAGATGAGATCGGGACATTCTCGCCGTCGACAGCCGTGCCAGCATTTCCCGGCGCACAATAGACTTTCTCGACACCCTCACACTGTGCCAGTTTCCACACCAGCACGTGTTCTCGTCCACCCTGTCCAACGACCAGAATTCTCATAATTTCCCTCAGCACAACTGTGAATCGCGGGGAGTCTATTTGCTCAGGAAGTGAATCTCTACTGAGCCACGGGGAACGAGGGCGATTTGGCGCGCACTCGATTCTTCCCAGCGCCGGATTCACCAGAAAACCCGACGCGTCAGCGAGGGATATGTGCTCCCTGCATGCCCGCAGCGCCGGCAGGGAACTCACGGATCCCTGCCTGTGGGTCTGTGTCGGTTTGAGGGAGTGCCCCTGATCTGAGAAGTGATCTAATCAACCAGCCGTTCAAAGGTTGTGTGCCGAACAGGCCCCTTCAAGGCTGCAGCGACTCCCATCTCGTCGAGGCCCGCAATTCGCTCAAAGACGATATCGACGGCGGCGAGATACCGGTCGACGTGAAAGTCCTCGTGTGCCAGAGTCGGAGCAAATGACGGACCTGCCAAAAACCCGTGCCGCAGCATCTCCGTCGTGAACAGCGTCATTCGCGGTTGTGCATCAGCGGCCCGAAACGAAAACGAACAGGCGGCGTTTCGTCCGCCAACAGCAACCGGCAATGACTGACGCTCGGCAGCCTGCTGCCACCCTTCTTTCACCCGCCCTCCGATTCTGTCGACATGAGACGGCACATCGATCCGCTGCATCTTCTCAATCGCAGCAACCGCAGCAGCCGGCCCGATCCCTTCCGTCCAGTAGGTACTGGAAATGAATGACTCATGGCAGGCACTCATAAATTCTTCCCTGCCAATGACGGCCGCCATTGGGAATCCATTGGAAATTGCTTTGGCAAACACCGCAATGTCCGGTTCAACGTTAAACAGCCGGTGAATCCCGCCAAGGCAGAAACGCCAGCCCGCTGAAATCTCATCAAATACCAGCGGCACTCCCAGTTCATCAGCGCGCTTGCGAATGTGTTCCAGGAAGCCGGCCTCCGGGTCAGCACTGCGCGACGGCTCCATTACAATGGCTGCGAGATTGTCACCACACGACTGAATGGCCGCCTCAAACTCATCGATGCAATTGTATTTGAATGTGGCAACAGTTCCCGCAAGTTCAGCGGGAACACCGGAAGGCTGCAGCCCCGGCAACAGATGCGTGTCCAACTGGAGGCAGTCTGCAGCAAGATTAGCCGCCATATACCAGTCATGCCAGCCGTGATATCCGCAGACAGCCACGGCACTGCGATTCGTTGCAGCTCGAGCAACCCGAACCGCCACCGCCATTGCTTCCCCGCCCGAACGAGTGAATCTTGCATGGCTGGCCCATGGGTGAATCTCGCACAGTAACTCAGCAAGTCTCACTTCATCCCGAGTCTGTTGAGTACACATGCTGCCAAGCTGCACGCGGCGAATGACGGCAGCGTTGACGTCCGGGTCTGCGAATCCGAGCAGACACGTAAGAATGCCGTTGCTCGACATATCGATGAATGTTCGACCATCAACATCTGTCACCTCACAACCAATGGCCTGTTCAAAATAGGCGGGCCATTGCTCCGGCGCAAACATCTCCGGGCGCTTTGACAATAATTGAGTGCCTCCGGGAATGATCGTCTTCGCGTGGCGATACACGTCCTGCACCGTCTCAGTAGGTGTTGAGATCCCCAGCATCTCCCGCGCGTTGCGGCTGAAGATACGTTCGATGTCTCCATCGGTGAGATGCATTCGCTGGCACGCATGCCTGAGTGCAGCAAGCGACTCAATCCCAACCAGCTGCGGCTGTCCGTGCAGCCAGCCGTCCCACTGTGCATTGTGGTCGTGAAGCCAATAGAACCCGTCGCCTGCACCGATGCAGCGACCCCGCAGCTCGGAAACCGGAAAATCACTCCCATACATAAGACGCGTTGTTCCGAACGTCTCAAGAATGGCTTCAAAGGCCGCTGACTCGCAGATCGCGGACGTATCAAACCATACGTTTGGGAGTCTGCGGAGGGACGCAATTCCGTTCACCGTGTGCTGTGCGTTAAAGCCACGCGCTGCATGAGCAAGTATCAGCTTTGCGTTCGGGTATTGCAGACAATGTTCGACGATGTATGTCTGATTCCGTTCATCCTGAAGCGCCGTGGGCAACACCATATGCATCATGATGGCCAGCCCGTGCAGCTCTGAAAGCTCCCACGCCCACTCCGGCAGAAACTCGTGCTGCTGTGCCAGAAACGTATCAGGGCGGTCCGCAAAGACGTGGTAGACCTTGAATCCACGAAACCCGCAATGCAGCAGCGTGGATTCAGTGGTCGCCGGGTCATCGTCGGGTCGGATCAGCATCAGGCCCCGCGAACCCGGATGATCCTCAAGTGATTCAAAAAGGAACCGATTCGCGTCAGCAGTGTCGACCCAGGGAACCGGGAATGGGAAGTAGAGCCCATTTCGAATGGTGCTCGCCCCCATCCACCGCTCCATACAGTCGGCCAGCTGGCGAAGTCCAATTGCAGAATTATGAGGTGCCTTAAATTCAGCCTCAGGGACAAGGTGCTTCAGATCGTAAAGATGAGCGTGTGCGTCGAATGCATCCGGCGGAACGAAATCTCCGACGAGCTGTTTGTACAGTCCTCGATCGGCAGAGCTGACCTCATTGGTCCGCGGATCAGCCGTTCGGAGCAGTGCCTGTTGAGCCGGAGTGAGATCGGACATTAATTCGCCGTAATAAGGGAAATGACGCGCAGCATGTCGGCTCAGGATATTCGAAATCTGCAGTCGCGAACAACGGCCTGCGTTTCTGTCGCTGTCGAAGTCTCTGCGGTATGCTGCGAGCCAAACGTGACATTACGAATGTGCCAGTCCACCTGGCAGTCCCCTCCTGAAAGACGACGATGAGCGTCCTCGTTCCTGAAGCTGATTTGCCTGCTGAACTGTCCATCGACCAGGTGGTGGAATCAGCCTACGCCGGTGTGCTCGCCGAAACTGCGACCGACCTTGCCAAAGGCCTTCCGGTACTCATCGAGTGTCATAAAGATCTGATGCCCTGGCTGTTCATTAATGTCCGTGGCAGGCTGCGAGCCAGTGATCTGCGATGTCTGTTTCTGGACGGGCGGCCCGGAGCCGAAGAAGCGGACGGCATGATGCCCCGAGGATTGATCGACACAATGGTCAATCAGCTTCGGAACGCGGTTCGAGGAGCCGTCGAACGTCGAGTTGTCGTCCTTCCTCATCTGGATCTGCTGGTTACCAGCCAGGGCGGACTGACTACTGAAGCACGGGAAGTCGTTGCCCTGCTCTACGAGAATCCGGAACTCGTCTGGCTTGGCTTCAAAGATCCTTCGTTTCCTTTACCAGAGGTGATCGAGAATCTGTTTCCTCATCGGCACAGCCTGCTTGGAATCGCTCGTGATCGTTTGCCGCATCTGATCACACAGAGAGAGTCACGTAAGTTTGGCAGAGAATTCAATCCATGGGCGTTGTACAAGTATGTCTCCGGAATGAATGCCGCGCGGCTCAGGAAGCTCCTTTCGACACTGGAGGGCGAAGACTACCCCGAAGACCCATCTCGTGCGTATGCACAGATTCGTCAGGCGACCTCGGGTGGAAAGCTGGAAGTTCCGACGATCGACCTGGAGACACAGATTGGTGGTTACACTCGAGTTAAGAAGCGTTTGCAATCAGAAATCCTCGACATTCTCGCCCGGAAAGATCAGTCCACAGATGCTGCTCAGATTCGTCGTCTGGAAGGCCTGATACCGCGCGGCATGATTTTCTGGGGCCCCCCTGGAACCGGCAAGACAATGTTTGCCAAAGCGATGGCCACAGCCATTGGTGCTGCCATCACCGTCGTTTCAGGCCCGGAACTCAAGAGTCGGTGGGTGGGCGAGAGTGAGGAACGACTCCGACAGATCTTCCGTCAGGCACGCGAATCTGCTCCGGCCGTCATCGTCTTTGATGAACTGGACTCATTCGCTTCTGCTCGAGGAACGTATTCCGGAAGTGGAGTGGAACACTCCATGGTAAATCAGTTGCTCACGGAAATGGATGGGTTTAACAGCGATGAACTTGTTTTTGTCGTGGGCACCACCAACTTCGTCGAGATCCTCGATCCGGCACTGCTTCGGCCGGGACGATTTGAGTTCCATCTTCAGATCCCCTACCCGAATACGGAAGATCGAGAGGCAATCCTTGAGATCTATAACGAGTCAATGAGTCTGCAGATGAATGCGGAAGCGATGGAGGTGGCAGTCCGCCGTTCAGGCGATCTCGTGGAAGGTGCCGCCCCGGGAACTCGCTTCAGCGGCGACCACCTGAACGCACTCTGTCGATCAATCGCCCGAGCACGCCTCCGAGACGACCGCGTTGACGAAACAACTCCCGCAGACATTGACAGAGCTCTGACGGAATGGGTCGATCGTCCGCAGATGACGCCTGCTGAAGAACGTGTCGTCGCAACACATGAAGCCGGCCATGCGATCGTGAACCTGATGTGTGATCACGCGAAGGCCATTGATCGAATTTCCATCCGCGGAGACATGGCCGGAGCCCTTGGATTTGTTCAGTATCAGGACCCGACTCGGAAGTATGTGGTCACGCGAAACGAACTGCGCGACGACATCTGCGTTCTGATGGGTGGGCGTGAAGCAGAGTTATTGCTGCTCGACGATCTCTCCATCGGCTCTTCCGGCGATCTGAGTCGGGCAACTGATATTGCGCGGGCCCTTGTCGAAGACTTTGGCATGGGAACAGACGTCGGGCCGGGACGATTCAGCAGTGATGCAGAACGAGATGGTCGCCGCCCACATCTGTCTGCCTCCCAGCTGGAATCGATCGACCGCAATGTCAGCGAGATTCTTGAACAGGAACGCCAACGCGCGGCAGACATCCTCAAGGAGAACAGTGCGATTCTGGAAATGCTTCGAGATCAGCTGTTGGAGCACAGGACTCTGGAGGCAAAAGCAGTCTCAACGTTCCTCAACGTCCACAATGTTGGTTTGAAGGACGGTTGATCCGGGCGTTCGCGGCATATTCAATGCAGCCTGGTTGCGTCGCCTGCCGGACAGGTGTTACTGTCAGCGCAATCGACATTTTGAAGAATTCACCTCTGATTTGATGTTTCATCTGCGCGTATTTGGCACGTTTTTCCGCAATGCACTTGTGCGGGAAATGATGTTTCAGGGCAACTTCCTGATTCAGATCGTCACGCGCGCCTTCTGGTTCTTTGCCCAGCTTGCACTGTTCAAGATTATTTATGAGCACGTTGATCAGATTAACGGCTGGAGTGAGGATCAGTATTTCGCCTTTATGGCGACAGGAATGCTGATCAATGGAGTTGTCGAAACCTTCTTCATGCCCAACTGCGCCAATCTGAGCGAACAGATCCGAACAGGTAAGCTTGATTTCGCTCTGGTCAAACCAGTCGACACTCAGTTTCTGGTTTCCCTGGAGCGCATCAACCTCGCGATGCTCAGCCAGATCGTGCTGGCTTTGGCACTCCTGATTCGTTCCCTTGTTCGCATCGGAGAACCGGTTTCAGCGGGCTCGTTCGCTCTTTATGTCATGTACATCGGGGTCGGAGTCCTGTTCTTCTATTCCCTGATGATCGTCACGGCGTGCACCAGCATTTTTCTGGGACGAAACCAGGGGCTTTATGACTTCTGGTTCTACATCACTGTATTCGCCCGTTACCCGCGCGCGATCTACGACGGCCAGGACGACTCCCGCTTCGAAGCCGGAGAGATGCTGCAGTTTGGGTTCTCCTACGTCATGCCCATTCTGCTCGTGGTGACAGTGCCCGCTCGCATTATCGTGGATACTCTGTATCAACAGCACTGGGCGGGCGTCGCGCTTGCATCTGCTGTGGTTGGTCTGCTCATTGCCAGAGTGGTGTTTACCTGGTCACTGAAACATTACAGAAGTGCCAGTAGTTAGAACGATTCGCAGATTAGCCGCAGGGGAATCACTGCAGGGCATCTCCAGGTCATGCCCCAGCCGTCCGCGCACCGTGCTTGTATTCTCCTGGTTGGGCGGCAAAATGGGGCACCGGTGTGCTCCGCGAATTCGCCACGTCACTGCTCCATCATCTCATGAAAACATCCATGTTCCGCCACCTCATTGCCCTGCTCTGTCTGATGGGATACACAGTTCTGCAGGCAGCCGATCGTCCCAATATTCTGTGGATCACCAGTGAGGACAACGGCATTTCCTGGGTCAGCTGTTATGGGGGCACAAATGCCCAAACGCCGGCAATCGATCAGCTGGCGAAAGAGGGATTTCGCTACACCAACTGTTATGACAACGCGGCCGTGTGTGCTCCGACACGTTCATGCTGGATTACAGGCATGTATGCGATCAGCAATGGCACGCAGCCAATGAGAAGTCGCAACCTGATCCCACACAATCGGATCCCCTATTACCCCGACCTCCTGAAGAAGGCCGGTTACCACACGTCGAACCCCGGCAAAACCGACTACAACATTGGTGGCCGCGAAGATAAGGAGTGCTGGGATTACAAGGGCGGCAAAAAGCAGACTCAATTTGGCTGGCGCAAGCGTAAGGAAGGACAGCCGTTTTTTGCGATCGTCAACATTGGTGACAGTCATGAAAGTCGAGCTCACGGGGACGTCAGCAAGCCTCCCAAAGACCCCGCGAAAATGAAGCTGTTTTCGTATCACCCTGACCTGCCCGTGATCCGCGCCAACTACGCAAAGTACGCGGGAGCCGTCGAAAACATGGACCGCAAAGTAGCGGCCACTCTGAAAGCGCTCAAAGACGACGGGCTCTATGAGGACACGATCATCATCTACAACTCCGACCATGGCGGCGTCATGGCCCGCAGTAAACGATTTCTGTACAGCAGTGGAGTGCATTGCCCGCTGGTCGTCCGAATTCCGGAGAAGTGGAAGCACCTGTATCCGGCCGCGAGGCCGGGCATGACCGTTGACCGCATCGTCAGCTTTGTCGATATGCCAAAGACCTGGCTGAGCCTCGCGGGAGCCCCCATCCCGGAAAGCCTGCAGGGAACAGTGTTCCTTGGTGACGGCACAGAGCCGGACCCCAAATACCATCTTGGATTCCGTGAACGTGCCGACGAACGGCTCGACAATGTACGACTCCTGCGTGATGGTCGCTGGGCCTATCATCGCAACTACATGCCGTTTGCTCCCGCCGGGCAGCACCTTGCCTATCTCTGGAAGGCAAAGGCAACTCCCGCATGGGAACAGCATCACCGGGAAGGGAAAACGAATGAAATCACCGGTCGGTTCTTTCGCCCCCGCGTCTCGGAGGAGTTCTACGACAACGAGGCAGACTTCGATAACGTCCACAATCTCATCGACAGACCGGAACACAGCCGGAAGATCGCAGAATTAAAGGCAGAACTCCGCCGTCGTCAGTTGGAACTCTACGACACAGGCCTCTTGCCGGAAAAGATGCGTGAGCGGCGAGCGGCCGCCAATGAAATGACCATTTACGAGATGGCGCGCAACAGGAAACTGTATCCACTTGCACAGTACCTGGATGCTGCAGATGTCGCCCTCGCACGCGATGCATCCAACCTCGAAGCACTGACCAATCAGATGTCGCATCAGGATGAAGGGATGCGATGGTGGGCGGTCGTTGGTCTGCACCTGCTTGAGGACAATGCAGCCCAGTCTACGGGCGTACTGGTCCGCGGACTGAGCGATGAGGCTCACGAAATTCGCATGATGTCTGCATGGACACTGGTCAGGCTGAAATCCGAGCAGGCGGCAGCAATGAAGTGTCTTGATGAGTTGTTGTTTGGTGGAACGCACAACGAGGTCATGCTGCACAACGTGCTTGACTGGATGGGCGAGCCGGCGTTGCCTCTGGTGAAGAAGTACATCGCGCAGGATGGCAACCGTCAGGGGCGATACGGCATCGGTATTCTTGGTCGGATTGCCGAGCTGCAGGGCTGGTAAGAGTGCTCTGACTCCGTGTGCGAATGCCTGGGAACCAGTCCCATCGCTCCTCAATGGACGACATCGGCAGCGGCATTCTGATCACGAAATGTGACGCCGGTTACAGGTTCAGGACATTGCCAGCTGATTCCTCAGGGTCTGAACAAAACACCCTAAGATCTCCCGCGAAAACCTTCTAAACTACGTAAGCACATCAACCGTGCCTGTCTCGCAGGAAGGAATTCGCGTGTCTCTCGCCTCCCAATACTCTCCCCGTGCATCCGCTGATTTTGACCGCGGACCGCTATTCTCAGCACTGCTGCTCGTGTGCCTGTTGTTTACGGGATGTAACAACGACAAACCGGCGCCGAAGCCTGGTTCTGACGGAGATCCGGATGCTCAGGGCGGACAGGCAAAGGAACTCACTGAGGCTGATTTTCGAACCGTTCTTGCACTGAGAAATCGGGCAATCAGTCACCTCGAGAACATGGAATGGTCCGGCATCGAAGAGACATGGACGGCTCTCTCGAAAGTCCTGCCGAAGAGTCCAATGGTTCGCAGGAACCACGCGATTGGCCGAACACTCTCAATCGTCGCCGCCAACAGCCCTTATAAACGCAACTCTTCAGCTGAAAGAAAAGAATATGACGCAGCATTCAAGGGTGCTCGTGAAGCAGTCGCCGCCTTTCGAAAGGTGGCTGATACTGACTACGACAGGTCGCTCGCAGACCTGATGGACGGAATGTTGCTGACCTTTGATGCTGCCGACATCAGTGAGGGACTCGCGCTGCTGAAGAAAGCAGCAGCCGCTCAGCCCGAAGCACCCGATTTCCAGTGTGCAGTTGCTGTCGCAATGGATGGACATCGAGATTACCAGAACGCCAACAAGCCTGGCGCAGGAGAGTTGATTAAAGCCTATCAGAAGGTCCAGCGTCTGGTCCCTGACAACATTTATGTGGCACTGCGGCTCCTGAAGTGCCAGGCAGCCTGCCTGAACTCCTCTGTCCCGGAGAACAAAGAGCTGGCCGTTCAAATCACAGAGACCATGAAGTCCACACTCAAACTCATTCGACCAATGAATGACTCTCTGCCAAAGCAGGGGAAGAACACGGTGGTGGACCTCATTGAAAACGGTCTCGCGAAGTTCGAAGAGGGAGGTGATCCACGGGTCCTGATGGCTCCCGGGATGATCACAGAAAACATGGTCCGCCCGGAGATTGTCAATCACATCGACCGACGGCGCGTCAGCCGCTCGCTCCTTGAGTACGTCGTGCTTGACCTGGAACCGGAGTTCATGCTGGCAGCTGAAGCGGCGGGAGCAATCGATAAGCCGGCTCCTTCGGTCCTGAAGTCGCTCAGCAGTTCAGACGCAGTTCCTCAGATTCAGGGCGTCACCCGTCTGCAGATTGCAGACATGAATCTGGATGGCTACGAAGATATCGTTGTCGCACGCAATGGCTCGATCGAAGTGTACAGCCGAGGCAATCAGCCGGAATGGACTCTCCTGGTGACTGTCACTGGCGATCAGCCGCTGACAGGATTCCTGCTCGCAGATATCGATCGCGATGACGACAAAGCCATTTCGGAACTGAAGGTGCCGATGTTGCTTCGCGATGCAGACGGAGACCAGCGGATTAAAGACCCTGCGGGAAAGAATCGCTGGTATGACACCGACTTCGACCTCGTTGTCTGGGGCGGCGGTCTGGTAAGCGTCTATCACAATGATACAGACGGCAGCTCCTGTTCATTCAGCAGACTGGAATCCAGCATCACAGTGGACGGCAATGTCACCGACGCAGTTGCAACCGACCTCGAAGCTGATGGCGATCTTGATCTTGCGATCGCCACCGATACCGGACTGTCGTTATGGCGAAACCTCAACGGTAAGTCGTTCGAAAACACGGACTCACTGGCAAGCCTGCCGGAGTACGGTCTGTCTGCTCTGGTCGCGGTTGACTGGGATCAAAATGTATCAATGGACATTGTGGCTGTTGCCGCAGATGGGCGCTGTGGCGTTCTGGAAAACATCCTGCACGGCCGTTTTCGGTGGTTCGAGCTGCCCAACCGAGTCCCACTGAAAGATGGTGCCACCATCAACAATATCTGCCTCCACGGACCTGACATCAATGGCAGATATCAAGTCTATTGCTCGGGCGCCGGCACCTCTGCGGCGATCACCAGTCCGGCTGAAGTCCGACAGGACCAGCAGGCAGCAGCCTCAACGGACCAGCTGTTTGCCGACCTCGACAACAACGGAGTTCGTGATCAGATCATCTTCGGAGGTGCAGACAGTCCTCTGACAATTTCAATTGATGAGACTGAAGTCGATGCAGTCTTTGCCTCAACCGGCATCGCTTTTGACACGGACGATGACGGTGATCTGGATCTGATCTACGTCGACGCGAATGATGGCTCCCTTGGCCTGTTGATCAATGAAGGAGGAAACTCCAACAACTGGATCACAATCTGTGCCCGAGGAAAACCTGACGACCCACAGTTCAAATCTCAGCGTGTCA
>MDSW01014674.1_pt1 | contig 14185 bp, 7 predicted proteins | sample 811171 | NCBI WGS metagenome assembly MDSW01 (sample SAMN05326641, study PRJNA326480) | marine metagenome | isolation source: seawater | place: Atlantic Ocean: North West | collected 2012 | reverse complement strand
CTTCGCGTCGCGCTTCGCGTCGCGCTTCGTCTTGGCGCGGCTGCCTCACCTTGGTCAGCCACTTGAAGTCCTTGTACTTCTCCCTGTTGAGCTCGAGCTCCCCCTCCAGCCACTGCGCGCGGTGGTAAAAGTGCGTGCCCCCCGCCGCGCCCCCCCCGTCATCCTCCGGCGCGCGAGGAACGCGCCAGTGCCCCAGAGGCGCGTTCCCGACGACGTACGTCTCCACCGCGTCCCCCACCGCGCCCCGCATCGCCTCCTCCGCGCACTGGCGCATGGTCTGCGCCCCGCTCTCGTCGTTGACGAGGCGCGGGAACCCCCACTCGCCGCTCTTCGCGTCCTGCACGACGAGGAAGAGGAACTCGTCGAGCTTCCTCGCGCGGGTTCTGACGTCGCCGCCGACGTCCGCCGGGGTCGTCCTCGGCGCCGGGACGAACTCGGTCTCGTCCCGGGCGGACTCCGTATCCTCCGTCGCGTCGAACTCGCCCTTCGGGTCCACGAGCGCCTCGGGCAGGCGCTTGCGGAAGCTCTGGGCGCGCTCACGCGACCACGCGAGGTACTCCTCCTCCCACGACTCGAGGGCGGGCATCACGACCGGGAGGCGCTCGAGGATCATGTTCGCGACGAGCGGGCGCGCCGCGGGGGGCGCGCTCAGGTCGGGGCGCGTGGCCTTCGCGTTGCGCTTCCCGCGCGCGCAGGAGGGGGCGGCGCGGGCGGAGGCGAGCGCGAGGCGCGACGCGGGCGCGGGGGTGGCGTCCGCGGGCGCGAGCGCGATCGCCGCGCCCCAACGCCGCTCCGCCGCGGCGGACGCGGCGCCGCGAGGGACCGCTCCCGAGGCGGCGACGCGGAGCGCGCGATCGCGCAGAGCGCGGAGCATCGCGGAGACGCGGCGACGCGCGAGGGGCTCGAGGCGCGCGCCTCCGCGGGCGGCGGGGTGTGCGAGGCGACGGCGAAGGCGCGAGCGACCGAGAGGTTTGTCAGGGCGCGACGCGGCGCCGAGGTTCTGCAACTGCCTGAACCTCGTGATGAACCTCGCGGAGATCGTCAGCGGCGCGCTGCGCGTGCGGGAACAGCTCCGATTTCTGGCCTGGTCTCCTCTATTCTGAACCATCTCCATCTTTTTTACCGAGTGAAATATATATTTCCTCTCATTGGCATGATAAAAGAGGCGTTTTTAAACTGATGATCATGCGTGCGCTGCTCTCGCCAAGGTCGCTCTCGTAAACGGTTCGGACGCGAGTCAACGTCTGTCTCCTCGGAGATGCCTCGCGCCACACCTCCCCTGCTCTCGCGCGGGGTTTCCCCGCGGTCTCGTCCCGATGTCGCGCGGGGGATACCCCGACGCGATGCCGGCGGCGAGCGGGTACGGCGACGGGTACGGCGGCGACGCATCGGCGCGCGCGTCCGCCTCTGGCCCGGATCCCGCGGAGGCGCACCAGCTCCAGCGCGAGCACGACGCGATGCTGCGTCAGGCGGCGCAGATGGGCATGGGCGACCAGATGGCGCAGATGCGGACGGAGACGTCCGCACCCTCGGGCGCCACCGCGTCGACGCCGCCGCTGTGGCTGGACGCGTGGTCGGACCCGATGGCGAACGTGGACGCGGACTCGGCGTGCGTGGAGAGCGCGGATCTCGCGGGCGACGGCGAGTGGCGCCTCGTCGTCGCCGGCGCGGACCGCAAGCTCAAGGTGTGGAACGGCACGAAGATCGCGAGCGAACACGACCTGCTCGACGCCCCCGCGGCGGTCAAGGCGTTCTACGGCGAACACCTCCAGGGCGGCGGCGGCGTCCGGCGCCCGTTCCTCGCCGTCGCCGCCGGCGCGCACGTCTTCATCTACCGCAACCTCCGCCCCTACTACAAGTTCACCGTCCCGCCGCTCGAGACCAACTCGAGGGAGCTCGAGGTGTGGACGCGCGTCGGCGACGACCGGATGACCGCGGGGGAGGCCTGGGACGAGCTCAGCGCGATGAGAGACAACGGGATCCGCCTGACGAGCCGCAGCGTGGATTTTCTGGACATCGAGGACGGGACGGAGGACTTTCGCGCGCGCCGCGAGCGATTCGCGGCGAGGTGGCGACTAAACTCGGGCGCCGCCGCCGCCAACGCGAACGCGAAGCCCCCCCCGCCGCCGACGCAACACACGAGCGTGACATGCTTCACGACCCTGAAGCGCGAGAGCGAGGAGTGGGACGCGCCGGAGAGCCTCGTGTTCGGCACCGAGCACGGGCAGGTGTTCGTCCTGGACGCGAAGGCGTCCGGGGTGGAGAAGCGATTCCAGCTCGACGCCGCCCCCGCCTTCGTCTCCGCGCACGGGTGCTTGGAGGGGGACCATCGCGTCGCGATCGCGTGCCGCGACTCGAAAGTGTACACCGTCAAGGACGGGGAGCTGAGCGGGATCGTGCTCGAGCTCGAGGCGCAACCCGTCGGCTTAATCCGCACGGCCAAGCACGTCGTGGTCGGGTGCATGAACGACGCGATCCACTGCTACCACGCGCGGGGAAAGAAGCTTTACACCGTGTACGTCCCCGCGCCCATCCAGGCGCTGGAGCTCATGGAGATCCAACGCGCGAGGACGGCCAGATGCGTCGTCGCGGCGCTGAAGAACGGCGAGATTCGCGTGTACAACGACAAGCACCTCGTCGGCCTGGCGAGGGTACCCGGGAACGAACCGATTCGGGGCGTGCGGTTCGGACGCCTCGGGCGCGAGGACAACGCGCTGGCGGTGACGACCAGGAGCGGCGCGCTGCACGTCAAGATTCTGCCGCGGCTGGCCAAGCTGGACCCGGATCCCGCGCGCCGCGCGGGCCCGCCGCCGGAGCAGGACATCCCGCTCCCGGTGCCGAAGAAGACGAAACTGTACGTGGAGCAGACGCAGCGAGAGCGCGAGTGCGGCGTCGAGATGCACCGCGCGTTCCAGCGCGATCTGTGCAAACTCCGCCTCGGCGCCGCGCGCGCGTACGCCAAGGTGCTCAGGGACGGCGGCGGCGGCGGCGGGGGCGCGGGCGCGTTTCGAGGATCGAAATCGGGATCGAAATCGGGGCGGGGCGGGGGATCCGGAAGGGGCGGGCCGGTGAGCGTCCGGCTCGACGCGCAGGTGCAGGGCCTCGGGCCTCTGTTTAAGATCCTCGTGAAGCTCGTGAACGCGGGGAACCGGACGATCAGGGACGTGCCCATTCATCTGAGCTGCGGAAAGATGTACGCGCTCGAGACGACGAGGATCGTCGCCCCCGCGCTCCCGCCGGGGCTCGCGTTCGAGTGCGACGCGAGGGTGACGTGCGTGGACCCCGGCGCGGGCGCGGACGTCGTCAAGGTGTTCGTGTGCGATGAGGAGCAGACCGTGCCCGTCATAACCGCCGTGGTCAAGATGCCGCTGTCGGAGTTCTTCGAGTAGGGGGGGGGAGGGCTCTTCGAGTACTTATAGGGGGGGGAGCGCGGAGGCGTCGATCGTAACTAAGTAACGTCTTCTCGCCAAAGCGCCGCTCTCGCGCGCGTCGTCATCACTACAAGAAAAGACGCGTCGACCGCACGCGTGCGGTCGACGCACACCCACTGAGGCCGCGGAGGATACCCCGCACCCACCGCGGCCCTGAGCTCGCTGAGCTTACTGGTAGAGGCCGCCCTTGCTCTTCGTGTCGCCGCCAATCTCGAACGTCTTGCACCGCTTGATGGGGTGCATGCACACAGCCTTGCAGGTGTTGCACTGCAGGCGGAGCACGATCTTCTTGGTGGTCTTCGCCTTCTTGTGGAACACGGGCTTGGTCTGGCCGCCGAAACCACTCTGTTTGCGGTCGTAACGACGCTTGCCTGGAGGGAGAGGAGGAAAAGGGGGGGGCGAAGTGAGCGAGAGCGAATGGCGCGGCTGATAACCCTAAAAACCCGCTCGAGGAGACGCGCCGGGTCCGCGCCGTCGGGAACGCGGCGACGCGGGGCCCGCGCGAACGCGCGCGGTCGCGGCGCGACGGTCGCGGCGCGGACCCCTCGTCGAGGCGCGCCGAGGGGTCGCCGCTCGCGCGCGGTCCTTCGCCGACGCGTCCGTCGTTCGGCGACGTAAATGTCGCGACGCGGCCGTTCGCGGAGCAGAGGTCGCGGTTGGGGGAGACGCACCCTGCGCGTACAGAGAGGCCTTGCCCGTCTTGTACTGCGTCACCTTGTGGGGCGCGTGCTTCTTGCACTTCTTGCAGAAGCTCTTCTTGGCCTTGGGAATGTTCACCTGCGTCGGAGGGCGTCGGGGGCGGCGTCAGAGGCGCGTCCGTGGAGGCCGCAGCGCTTCCGGGATCGGAAAAGCCCTAGCGTTGAAATACACGCCGGTGACTGCCGGATCGCGGTGCCGCGACGTTAGGAGACGGCGCGAACGTCGGATCCGACGCGACGGGAGGCGCGGGACGCACCATCTCGCTCGGTAGGGTACACCTATCAGCGGCGTTCCTAACACGGCGCTGGCAAAAGAGGGCGACAGGACGCGCGCGCCAACCGCGAAGAACCGTCGCACCGAGCTGCGAACGCGACGAGAGACGTCGTGCGCTGGTATCGTGCGAAAATGCAATTTTGCAGGTTTTGGGACTCTCGAACGCCGCGTTTTTTTGTAACACCTCTTCGTCTCCGAGACGCGACGCCCTCCCTCGCGCGCGTCCCCGTGCCGCCACAACCGGAGTCGTCGCGCACGCACCGCCCGCGGTCCGCGCACCTCCCCCGCGTTCCTTCGGTTCGCGCGCGAGACGCCGCACGCGCCTCCAGCGACGCCTCCAGCCCCGCGTTCCTCGCCCCCGCGTCCCGCGCCGATCGTCCCGGCAGTGCACTAAAGCCGTCGGTCGCCGCGGCTCGCGCGCGTTCGGACCGAGTTCGCTCACCCCCTCTCGGGTCGTCGCTCTCGCGCTCGGCGCTCGCGCACCATGGCTCCCAAGGCCGAGGAGAAGTCCGACGTGGACAAGGCGAACGAGGACACGAACAACTCCGCGACGGAGCTGTGGCGGAACACGCGCGTGCTCGGCATCATCCTCGTCTACTGCGCCATCGGCTCGCAGCTGTCCGTGGTGAACAAGGTGGTCGTCACGTTCATCCCCCTGCCGAACGCCATCCTGTTCGCGCAGTTCCTCGCGACGACGGTCATGCTCCTCGCCGCGCACTACGCGGGTAGCATCGAGGTGGAGCCCCTGACGTGGACCATCGCGGGCATCTTCACCCCCCTGGTGGTGACCTTCTTCGCCCTGCTCTACGCCGGGATGGAGGTGATGAAGTACGCGCCGCTCGAGACGTTCATCACGGTCAAGTCCATGACGCCGGTCTTGTTCAGCGCGTGCGAGTACCTGTTCCTCGGCCGCGACCTCCCGAACATGAAGTCCACCGCGGCGCTCGTCGGGATCGTCATCGGCGCGGCGACGTACGTCAAGGTGGACGCGTACGCGAGCTACAAGGCGTACGCGTTTTGCGTCCTCTTCCTCGTCGCGGCGGTGGCGGAGGGTTTGGTGGCGAAGACGACCATCGAGAAGGTGAAGCTGAACAACTGGTCGCGGTCGTACAACATCAACGTCCTGTCCATCCCGCTCGCGATGATCCAGATGCTCATGGCGGAGGAGCACGCGCAGTTCATGAAGGAGAACGTCGAGTGGAGCGCCAAGACGATCACGCTCCTGGTCGCGTCGTGCGTCATGGGCCTCGGCATGTCCGTGGCGACGATGTGGATCCGCGAGGCCATCTCCGCGACGTCCGTGTCCGTCGTCGCGACGTGCAACAAGTTCATCTCGGAGCTCGTCAACTGGGTCATCTGGAACAAGCACACCACCAGCGACGGGCTCGGCGCCGTCCTCGTCATCATGGTGTGCGGCATCTTCTACGAGCAGGCGCCGCTGCGCGTGAAGGGACAGGGGTACGTCAGGGAGGAAATCTGCCCCTGCGTGCCCAGGAGCTGGCTAGGCTTCCCGGAGAAGCCCAAGGAGGAGGGGGAGAAGGGGTACGGAGCCGTATGAAAACCCCACCCGGGTAGGGTTTTCGCGCGGAGACGATGGGATGAGTGGGAGAGAGGGGGTGCGCGCGTTTTCATCGAGGGCGACGCGCGAAGGGGAGAGGAGGCGCGCGCGGCGGCGAAGAGCGAGCGGGTGGATTTTACGGAATGACGAAACGCGAGGGCGCGGTAAAAGTCGTCTCGTCTTCGCGCCGCGTTCGCGTTCGACGTGTGTGTCTCTCTCTCCACGCGGCGCGCGTTCGAGGAACGCGTCGACGGTTGTTTTCTTCGCGTCGTCTCTGCCGTCGTTTCGTTCGCGTCCGTCTCTTTCTCTTCGGGGGTCGTCGTCGTCGCGCCTTTCTTCGTCAGAGTTTGCTCCTTCTGAAACGCCCTCGTTCGTCCCGCGCGTCGATCCCGCGGGTCGCCTCCTCCTCGTTCACCTCCTTCTCCTCGCCTCACGCGATCGGGATCTGCTTCACCTTCGGCACCTCCTCGGGCACCTTCTTGACGTCGATGGTGAGCGTGCCGTCGTCGTACGACGCCTTGAGCTTCGAGAAGTCTGTGTTTTCGGGCATCCTCAGCGCTCTCTGCTGGAAGTCGCTGAACGCGCGTCGCTCGCTGCGGTGCCAGCGGCGGTCGGGCGACGTCTCCTCCTTCTGCGTCTGTTCCGAACGCTTCGCGCCGATGCGGATGACGTTGCCGTCCACGTCCAGGCTCACGTCCTCCTTCTTCACCCCGGGGAGGTCCGCCTTGAGCTGATACGCGTCGCTCGTCTCCTGCGGAAGCGCGCGCGCGGAGAGAAGGGAAGGATCGGGGAGACGTTCGGCGCGTTTCAGAAAACCACCTGTTTGTTTTCGGCGCGTCCGAGTCGGTCTCGCGTCCGTCGCCGCCTCTCTCGGCGGTGGCGGCGGGCGCGGGTTCGAAGGGTTCGGCGGGTTCGGAGGGTTCGTCGCGTACCGTGACGTCCACGGGGATGATGCGTCCGATCGAGCGCTGGCCCTCGGCGGGCGGGCCGCTCAGCGTGGGCATGACCCCGCCGACGGGGGCGAGGAAGTTGCTGAAGAACTGCGCGCGCGGCGGGGGGGCGGGGGGAGGCGAGGCGCGGTCAGCGGCGCGGTGAGGCCGGGGAACGCGCGCGCTTCGGCGGGAAAGCGAAGGCGAGGGAGGCGCGCCGGCGCGTCGCACGCACGTCGTCCGCCTCTCGGAAGGCGTCGCGGAAGAACGTGTCGCTCGGGAGGCGGGCGAGGGCCATGGTATCGCGCGGGGCGTCGCGGGCGTTCGGGGGTCGCGGTGGCGTGGGCGGCGTGCCGAGGAAGCGCGCGTCGTTCTGCGTCCCGAGCGCGACTCCGAGGCGAGCCTTCGTCGTTGTTCCGGCGGCGACGGGGCCCTTCCGATACGACGACCGCGCCTCGGTCGCCTTCCTCGGACGCCGCGAGCGCGGAGGGTCCCCGGAGGCGCCGGTCGAGGAACCGCGCGTCGCTTCCGCGCGGAGCCGTTTTCGTTCCCGCCGAGGAGGCTCGGCGTCCGCCGACGAGTCGAAAAAGCCCTCCGCGCGCGCCCGCCTCCCACCCACACCGAGGCGCGCGCGCCTCTCGCCTCGGCGAGCGCGCCTCTCGCGTCCTCGCGCGCGCCGCCGCCGTCTCTCGGGGCGGCGGCGTGGGCGTCGCGCCGCGGCCTCGTCGGGCGCCGGCGTTTCCGTCGCGCGTCATGTATATGATGTCGGCGGCGGACGACGCGGTCTCCCTCGTGGACCTCCCCCGGGAGGTCTCCGCGCGGATCATGCGCCTCCTCGACGCGCGCGATCTCGCCGCGCTGCGCTCGACGTGCCGCGCGTTCGACGCCTCCCTCGTCGAGGCCGCCGCGCTCGAGGCCGTTCGCGCGCGCGCGCCGTGGCTCCTCGACCCCGCGTGCGGCGCGTCGTCCGACCCGGACGAGACGCGCGTCGCGACGCTCCGATTCGCCGAGCTCGCCGACGCCGCCGACCTCCCCGCGCTGCTCGCGTCCGAGTCCACGACCGTCGTCATCGACCGACACGGCGGGTACCACAGCTGGGGCCCCGTCGTGGACCTCCTAGGCGAGGAGGAGGAGGAGGAGGATCGAGAGGAGGAGGATCCGGAGTCGCCCGGCCGAGCGACCCTCACGCGACCCTCAGGCGACCCTCGGGCGACCCTCCCGCAGACCCGCGCGACCCTCATCGGGCGACCCTCATCAGGCGACGACCCTCATCGGGCGACCCGCCTTATCCGCCCGCGCCGCCACCCGCGCCGCGTCGCGTGCGCGGCGACGAGCGAAGCGTTCAACGTCGTCGCCGGCGTCGGCGGCTCCGACCCCCTGACGATCCTCCGCAACGCCTCGGGCGTCCCCCGCGATTTTTCCGCCGGCGATTCGCGACGTAGGTCCCCCGCCGCCTCAACTTCCTCCTCCCCGTCTTCCTCCTCGCTCGACCGCCTCCTCGCGTCCCTCCGCGTCGCCCCCGACCGCCGCGCGTTCGGCCCCTCCGCGCGCGTCGTCTCGATCGCGGTCGGGCGCATGCACGTTCTGTGCGCGACCTCGCGCGGGGACGCGTACGCGTGGGGCGGCGACGCCGCGGGTCAGCTCGGCCACGGCGCCGTCGCCGATCGCGTGGGCCTAGCGCGCCTCGCTCTCGGAGGGGAGGGCGGCGACCCGAGGGGGGCGTCGCGAACGGGGTCCCGAAGCAGGAGGCGGTCAAAACGAGGCGACGCGGGCGCGGGGGGAGGGTACGAGAGCCCGCCGCGGTGGAGCGGCGGGTTCGGCGGCGGGTTCAAGGGTACGACGACGCGCCGCGGGGGGTCGAACGCGAGCGCGTCGGCGAATTATTCGAACGCGAACGCGGCATATCGCGACGACGACGCCTCCGCCTCCTCCGCCTCCTCCGCCTCCTCCGCGCGGTGTCCTCGTCCTCGTCGCGTCGTCGCGCTCGCCGCGCACCGCGTCGTCTCCGTCGCCGCGGCGGCGCACGCGTCCGCGGCGGTGACGGACGCGGGGGCGCTGTTCACGTGGGGGTCCGGGAGGCACGGCGCGCTGGGCCTCGGCGACGCGTTCGACAGGGACGCGCCGTGTCGCGTCACGCTGGCGAGGTCCGCGAACGGGTCCGCGGGGAGGAGCGCCGCGGAGGAGGAGGAGGAGGAGGAGGAGGAGGGGTCGTCGGGCGGGAGCGAGGGGCGGGGGAACAGTTCCGACGACGACTCTTTCCGGAGGCGTCCCTCCGGGCGCTCGTCGCCCCTCGGGGCCCCTCGTCGCACCTCGTCGCCGACGCCGCCCGACTCGGACGCGCGTTTTTTTTACCCCGGCGCGATGAGCACGACGGACGACGAGGAGGATCGCGACTCGCGATCATCCGGATCCGAGGGGTCCCCCCCCATCCCCTCCTCCGCGCGGTGCGCGGGGTCTTCTGCTCCCCCGCGAATGTCTCGTCGTCGCGCGAATCGGCCCGGCGCGCTCGCGCGCTTCGTCTCGTTCGGGGAGAGGCACTGCGCGGCGGTGACCGCGGGCGGGGCGCTGTACTGCTGGGGGGACAACAGCGACGGGCAGTGCGGGTTCGACCCGGGGCGCGCGCCGAGGCTCCGTTGGCCCGTCGAGGTCTCCCTCGCGCGCGCCGCGAGGGAGGCCCGGGGTGGTGGCAGACCCGGGGAGGGCGGGGGGATCCCGGCGCCGCTCGGTCCCGGGGACGCCGACGACGCCTTCTTCTCGAGCGACGCGAGCGACTCGGAGGCGTCCGAGGAGGAGGGTCCGAGGGGAGGCGCGTCCCGAAGCGCTCGCCGCCTCCCGAGGACGGGGGTTCGCGTCGTCCGCGCGTCGGCCGGGGGGCGGCACACGCTCGCGTGCGACGCGTCCGGCGCGCTGTACGCGTTCGGGTCGTGGATCGCGCTGGGGCATCATCGCGAGGGAGACGGCGGTCCGGCGCCGCCGCACGCGGTACGACTATTTGCCCATACGGAGGGCGGGAACGCGCGTCGCGCGCGGATCGTCCGCGTCGCCGCGGGGGGGGCGCACAGCGCGGCGATGACGGACGCGGGGGAGGTGTACGCGTGGGGGGACTTCGACTTCGAGGCGGGGCGTGCCGACCGACCGCGAATAAGTCGTTCCGAAGAGGATCCGAACGCCGAACGCGGAAACGTCTTCGGAGGAGACGCGTCCGACGGCGCCGCGCGCCCGCGGGTGGCGGCGATCGTCCCCGGGACGAGAGCCGGGGCGGGCGCGGGGGCGGCGGCGGGGGCGCGGGCGAGCGGCTGAATCGAGCGCGTGCGATTCACGCGTAGAAGGTCCGACCGAACGAGCGAGCTCTATTTCATACCCGGCCCCTCTCCGGGGGGTCCGAACCTCCGACGCCGTTATTCCCGCTCGCCGCCGCTAAAAACGCCGTCGCGCGTTTCATCGCGCTCGGCTCCCTCGCCCGCCCCCCGGGCTTCATCGCGACGCACCTCGTTCCGTACGCGTAGCACCCCCCCGCCCGCCTCACCTCGCCCGGGTCGATCGCCGCAGCGGCCGCCCACGCGGCGTCGGCGACGGCGGCGGGGGGGACCATGAGCCCGACGCGCTTGGCGACGCCGACGTAGAGCCCGCGGAGCGCCCGCGGCCACTCGCGCGCGAGGTCCGTGTCCACCAAGCCGGGGTCCCACACGATGCAATCGCACTCGCCCGCGGCGGTGCGCCCGAGCGCGTACGCGGTGACCGCAGCCTTCGAACACGCGTAGGAGGCCGCGGGCGACATCGTGGTGGTATCACGCGGGGGGCGCCGACGCCGCCGCGGAGAGAGTGACGAAGAACCACCGCCGCCCGAGGAGAGACCGCCGCCGCCGCGCCGAGCGCGACGACGACGAGAAGAAGGATCATTATTCTCGCGAGAGACCGCCGCCGCGTCGTCGAACCATCGGTCCTGATCCCCCGGGAACGCGGCCCTGTGGGTGAACGACCCGACGAAGACCACGCGCGCGGGCCTCGCGAGCGCGTTCGCGGCTAAGAGCGTCTCCGTGAGCATGGCGGGGGCGCGCGCGTTGACGGCGGCGACGCGCTCCCATCCCGACGCGTCCTCGGGGTCCCCGTCTTCGCCGCCGCCGCCGTCTTCGTCTTCGTCGTCCCACGCCGCGTCGCCGCGTCGCCATCGCGCGGCCATCGCGCCGGCGCAGTGCACGAGGAGGCGGGGGCGGGGGCGGGGGCGGGGGCTTCGCGTTCCGTCGGGCGCCTTCCGCTCCGTTCCATCGTCGCCGAGCGCGGCGCTGAACGCGCGGATGTCGCGGAGGCGCGCGAGGTCGACGCCGTGGGGCACGAGGCGGGCGCCGGGGCGCTCGAGGATAATCTCGTCGCGAACGCCGCGCGCCTCGGCGAGGGTGCGGCAGACGACGTGCACGGTCGCGCCCCGACGCGCGAGGCGAGCGGCGACCGCGCGGCCGATGCCCGTGCGCGCGCCGGTGACGATCGCCGCGAACCCGCCCGAGTCTGACGAGCGCGGGGGAGGGGGGAGGGGGGCGGGTCAGGCGAGAGCGCCTTCGAGGGGCGACGACGACGCGCTTGGGGGGTGGGGGGCGCGATCGGACGACGCACCGTCGAGGAGCCACTCCGGGACGCGATCGTCCGGAGCGCGTCGCGGTCGCGCGAACGCCGCGGAGAGCTCGCTCCACAGCAGCGCCGCGAGCCACGCGAGCAGCCGCGCCAGGTTCCCGAACCCCCACATGGGCTCGCGGAGGCCCGCCCCCATCGCGCCGAGCGCGCGCGCGGGGGAAGACTGACGCGGCGACGAGGCGAGGCGTCGTCGTTCCGAGGAAAACGTATCATATTTTGGGGATGGACGCTTTCGAGAGACGGGCGGCGCGCGCGTACGCGCCGTGAAACATGCCGCGGTACTCTCATCAGTAGACTACTCTCACACGTCCTCCGCGTATACTCTCACGCGTCCTCCGCCCGCCCCCCGTCGGAATCCTCGTCGGAATCCCCCTCGTCGAGTCCTGTGAGGATCGCCCCCGCGACGAGCCCCGCGCCCCCGACGTACCCGAACGCGCCGAGGCTTTCCCCCAGCAGCACCGCCCCCAACACGGCGGCGAAGAGCGGCTCCCCCGCGAGCAACACCTGCGACTCGCTCGCGGCGACGCTCTCCTGCCCCTTGGCCTGGCACACGTCCGCGAGGTACCCCGGGACGACGGCGGTGAAGATGAGGACGAGCCACGCGAGCGGGTTCGTCCACCCGGCCCAGGGCGCGGCGATTGAGGCGGGGGACTGCCAGTGCCGAACGAAATCGAACGCCGCCCAGCCGAGGTACAGCGCCGACAGGATCACCGTCTTCCACGCCTGGGTCAGGTTCCCGGGAAGCCCCTCCCGCGCGAACGCCCCGATGCGGAAGATGTAGAGGGAATACGACGCCGCGCCGACGAGCGCGATGACGTCGCCGACGTTGAGGCCGCCCGCCGCGGCGCCCGCCATCATCGCCTCCGCCGCGTTCGTCGAGCCGCCGTCGAGGCCGAGCGCCACCACGCCCGCCACCGCCAACGCGCACCCCGCCCACGTCGCCGCGCCGACGCGGCCGCCGGTGATGGCCACCAGGATCGGCGTGAACGCGATCGAGGTCTGGGTCAGGAACGATACCCGGGTGGCGTCGGTGAAGAGGAGGGCGACGTTACACGCGCCCTGCGCGACGAGGTTCCAGAGCGCGAGCTCGCCGGCGGCGCGCCAAAACGTCGTGTCGTCGGCGGGTATTGACGGCGATCGATCCGCCGAGCGATCGATCGAGGACTCGTCCCGAGCGGGTCCGGCGGCGACGGATCGTCGGTTCTTCCCCGCCTCCTCCACGATCATGGGGACGAAACACAGCGCGGCGAAGACGCCCCTCACGGCGCCGATGACGCCGGCGGAAGGCGGGCCGGGCATGCCGTACACGTACTTGAACGCGACAGAGAGGGATCCGTACGCGGCGGCGACGAAGACGAGCAGCGCGCGGCCGTACCACACGCTCGGCTTGGCCGAGGCGTCGCCGTCCACGGGATCGTCGGGGACGCCGGGGACGGCGTCCCCGACCGCGCGCGGGGGTTGCGCGGGGACCGCCGACCGGGGGCCGATGACGCGATCGTAACGACCGAGCCACGGGGCGGCGGCGGTCACGCGAGCGGCGCCGCGGGAGGCGAGCGCGACCGGAGCCGAGGCGCGGCGGCGCGGGTCGGGTCCCCGGCGCGGCGCGGCGCGCGAGCGGAGCGCGGACGCGGCGCGCGGGGGCGCTCGAGGGGAGGCGCAGGGCGCGAGGCGCGGCGTGACGCCGCCGGGCGCGGAGAGCGCGCGGGCGGACATTTGAAACTCGCGCGGCGCGTGGAGAAAACCTCGGGAGGGCCGTCGCGCGCGGCGAACGACCGAGCGCGAACGACCGAGGCGAGGGCGCGCGCGGGGGGACCGACGAGCCGGCGTCGAGCCGAGGCGTGCGGGCGGCGTGCGCGTGCGCGCGACGCGGTGTGCGCCGGGGCCCCGGAACGAGACGCCGCGCGCGCGGTGCCCACGCGCTCACGAAACCCATCCGCGCCGAGCGCATCGCGCCCGCGCGATCGCACCGGAGCCACGCAAAAGGGCGCGAGTCGCGGCGCCGCGCGATCGGATTCGCCCCGTCCGCGGTCGAGAGCCGGAAATTCCGCGACACGTTCAATCATTGTGTTTCTAGTCACGAAGTCATGGTACACATAATGCTACTGTGGAATGTGTTAGATGTGTTAGAATGCGTGCGTGGGCGGTCGGTCGCAAATTCTGAGGTCATTTTCGATCCCCGACTTTAATTCGGGAACATACTTGGAGGTCGATAAACATGAAGACGTTTCTGTCCTCCTCGTCACTCACGAGTAATCATAGACTTCGACACACTTTTCTGCACCCACCTCACCCGCCATCTCCTTCGCTATTTGATTCCACTCATCCTCGTTCTTGGTTCTCCACAACGCGTGTGAAGACGATAGACGACCTTCCAGAAAGTGATTCACCGAATGCTCTATAAAACACTCACGAGGTGATCGAAAATTTTCGAGTCCGGGGTGTTTTGGGGGTTCGTAGTCAAGAAATGGATTCCACAAAAAGGTAGGTACCTGCTGTTGTGATTAAGGGTATTGGGCACAAAAAAAGGAAAAAAGACGAAGTCGACGAGGCGACGCGCGGCCGACTGAACGAGGATGTGGCGATCCTGGCCATCGAGACAGGAGGGCGCATGCACAGTCAGTTCCATCGCCTCATCACCGCTTTCGCGAGATTCAAAGCGGACAAGATAG
>MDSW01014001.1_pt1 | contig 14186 bp, 21 predicted proteins | sample 811171 | NCBI WGS metagenome assembly MDSW01 (sample SAMN05326641, study PRJNA326480) | marine metagenome | isolation source: seawater | place: Atlantic Ocean: North West | collected 2012 | reverse complement strand
TATAATGGATCAAGTGCCATTCTAACACCTTCAAAGAACTCATCTAGTCCTTCGTTCATTGCGTCTAATAATATTGATTCTTTAGCTAGACGTGAATTGTCTGCTTCTAGTTTTTCTATGATTGCCTGTGGTTGTGTTCTCATTTGTGCCTCTCTTTAATTATTATATACATTATATAATCAATATTTTCATTTGTCAAGTCTTTTTTTGGCGGACCCAAAGAGATTCGAACTCCTGGCCTCCAGTTCCGCAAACTGGCGCTCTATCCAGCTGAGCTATGGGTCCGTTCTACTATTATAGTTTATTATTTTGGTTTTGTCAATTAGAATTTACAGCCTACCGTGGCTTTTGGTATAACTTTATCACGTAGTTCTTTAAGGGTGGGTTCGTGTATTGTCTTTACGTCTATATCGGGTTCGACGTCACAGTTTATTCTGTTTGTGCAACTGATTACTAGGCCCAGAGCGAGTAGTATGATCAGTGCCAATTTCATTACAGATTATTTAGTCACAAAAAAAGGCAAGCCCGTAAGCTCGCCTTTTAGTGTAAACCGTATTAGCTTCTTGTAGCTAATGCTTTGTAACCAGCGGCTACAACTGCTCTAGAGGCAGAACCTAATCTGTACTTTCTAGCACCAGTTTTAGTTTTGTTTAAGTATACAGGATAACCTGCGAATCTTAAACTTTGGATTACCGCTTGTGGGTTACCAGCTTTAAATTTGCTTGAAATTTGAGCTGACGTTAGTTGTGAACCGTTTTTAAGTGCGGCCAATACACTATCTTGAATTGTATTTTTCATAACATCTCCTTAATTAAGTTTCAAATACAGTAATAAGTATAACAAAAAAGTCTAATAAAGTCAAGTGGTTGTTTACCAATTACACAAAATCGGGGCCATGAACCCATCCAACTAATGTTTTTCGAGTACCTTTAGTTACTGGAGTGACCATATGAGGCATCCAACTAGGGAAGAAAACTATTTCATATTTCTCTAGTTCGATGGGATAACCAATTGAGTCTGGCATAAGTGTAAGTATTCCACCTTCAAACTCTTTTGGATCATTTAGCAATACACTAAATGAAATCTTTCTGCTGTCGTTGTTTACACCTTTGAGTCCTGCATCAGAGTGCATTGAATAGTGTCCTTTGTCTTCCGCATTGTAAACACTATATTGGAGTGTCTCTAGATATGTAATTGAATATTTGTATAGGGTATCGTTAGCATGATGTATAACACCACCTAATAAATTATGTAGCTCTGGATTGGTATTGCTATCAATCCAACTTATTTGGGTTGAACGTAGCTCATCATCGTGTTCATCATTGCCTTCTGTAACATAACCAGCCTTCTGTAATGGTTGGTATTCTTCAACCCATTTATGTAAGTCATCTACTATCTTGTCCGTCAAGCCCCAATTCTTAATCTTGTATTCTGGTGCAGGATTATTTCTTATCTGTGGCGGAGTTAGTATGTATGTCATTATTTGATCCTTACCTGAACAGTTACTCTTGTTTGTTTTGCCCAAGGAGTAATTGCTGTCACACTATGTAGGGTAGGGTTTTGTCTGTTATCATTTAGTATTAATCTATTGAACTTGGGTTCTTCTGCTCTTATGGTGTCACCGTCCTTCCATAAAAACAATCCACCATCACTTGCGTCCCAATGTTGATTGAGATATATTGTACCACTAGCAATATAACCTGAGTCATCATGCCAATCCAACATACTGTTTCTATTCCATAGATAAATGTATGCTTCAAACTTTAGATCACTATAAAATGGATTAAGATTTATAAATGCTTTCTTAACATCAATAACACCATTACGTAGTATGCTCATGTTAGCACTATTAGAACCTTCCACAACGATACCTTCCCAACTATGGCTAGTTGACCAACAAGCCTCTGTTGACTGTATCTTTTCTTTTATTTCAGTTGCAATGGTATCTATTGTATCCTGTGCTAAAAAATTATCTTGAATTGTTATCATTTCTTTCCTGCGTCATTAAGTGTCTGTGATAGCTTCTAGTAAGTAAATCCATAAACCTTTGATACTGTATTCCTGCTCTTACATGAGCAAACTGTCTTGTGCTTGGCGTAGTACCTTTGTTTACTATGCAACGTTTCTTGTTTGGATTAATAAGATATACCTTACCTAACTGTGATGGTATTATACCAAAGTCTTCAACAACGGTATAACAATCTAGTCCTGGCTCTTCCATACATACCATTAATGGTATTGGCCAAGCAATTAGATCTAATGTGTTTACGTCTTTGGTTGGTTCAATAATATTAAAGTTATGTGGTCGTACATACCCGCCTGGTTTAATATGCCAATAGTTAATCTTAACAAGTGTATCACAAGCAGAATTATCAAACCACCATTGTGCTGTTTCTGTCATGTCAGCACCTTTTAGTTTATGCCACTGATTGTTGTAAACAGTAACGCCATCTACGTCACCGATTGGTAATGGCTTTGTATGTGTAATAATTTTATCTGTTTCTAATCTAATCTTAAAATTAAAACCAAAGTCTTCGTAGTCTGGTGGATTAACACTCTTCATATCAAGATCAATCCAACCTAACTTGTTATCTAGCAGTTGTTGTATTACCCACTTACCTACTTCATAACCCATCTTTGGATTTATGTTACTGGGTATGGGATCAAACCTAAAGTCTCCGTCCTTGTGTTTTTCGTAAAATTCTTTTGTTTCTTTATCCATAGTACTCTCAAAAATGGTGCCGCTTCACGGATTCGAACCGCGGACCTACTGATTACAAATCAGTTGCTCTACCAACTGAGCTAAAGCGGCTTATAAGATTAATCAAAGTCTGTTCTAACAATATGCTTTCTCAATGCTCTAACAAGTTCTTCCAACTTATCAATTATACCGATCAAACTTTTATCAGTAATATACGATTGACGTTCACGTAGCTTATCGTATTCTCTCAAAGGTATCGTTACCGTACTACTTTCATTTTCGTATGTTGCATCTTCTGATCTATCATCTGTCATAAATCCCCTTTAGTTCATTTAGACGATCTTCCATCCAACTTATAGCAGTATGTATGTGTCCAGTATCGTGTGGTTGAAGTTGACTTTTGGCGTAATCAATTTCGTCTTCAAGTACTTTGACTTTGATCAGGTTTCCCGGAAAGTCCTTGAACTTCTTCTTCACTGCCTCTTGTTTGGTCTTCTGCTTCGTCATCATTACTACTTACCTCTGGCATTGTACCATTGACCGCTCTTTCGAGCAAACCGTCTACATCGACATCGTGGTGCTCTAACATTTGGAGAGCTTCTACAGGAGTCTTACAAAGTTTCTCCCTAACCATTTGCCTAACTACATAAATGATATTATATTTTGTTAAATTTTCGAACTTTTGATATAATCCTTGACTAAAAACTCTACCCATTTGCTTCAACCTTTCTAACTCTATCATAAACAAATGAACGCCAACCTTTTGCATTGGTGTCCCATACTGTTATGTTTTTATCGTGAGCTTCTTTGGTTGTTTTTGGGTGATTCTCTTTTGGAATCACATTCAAGTCTTTTGTGCAAGTCATTACACGTTCGTCTCCGTTTAGTTTATTAAAAGTTACTACGGCTGTCTTTTCGGATAACATTTTAAGTAACTCATCTTTTGTTGGTATGCCTTTAAGTTTTGCTATTTCATCTAAACTCATTGTCCACGTCCAGTCTTAACTTCAAATATTGTTGGACCAGGCGTTGTAAATTCTAGGCCGGATTTGTTACCAACGTACATTCTGCCGTTCCATAACAATTTAATTCTGTTCTGTGCTATAAACACATCAACAAACTTCTTCTCTTCAAATCTATCAACCTCCGCTTCGTTGACGATGTCGTTATCAGTACAAGTTATTTTGCACTTATTGTCGTATTGATTATTCATCTTCACCCCACAAGTTATTAATTCTACTTTTATATGACAGATACATGATAAAGTCAACCAGTAAAAAGTTCAAAAGTAGTCCCATCGTTGTCAGGACCATTCCGAACAAGTATGGTAATAAGAATAAGAACAAGAGTACTTTTACAAGATAGTCCATTACAAACATCTGTGGAACTATCCAAGTTGGCCAACTACCTAGCATAGGCTTAGGTGGTTTCTTCCGATAATCTTCGTACTCATAGTGCATATTCAAAATTCTGTGATGTATCGTTGATGCTTATTTGTTTAGCACCGTTACGTATATGGAAATGTGTCGCCATTGGTGTTAGTGGCGATAATGTAATTACTCTCTCAATGCCTTGTTCTTTTGCATGAGCTAAAACTTTTTGTATTATTTCTCTACCTGCTCCACGTTTACGTGACCAAACTGTGTATGCGATAGCAATGGTAGGTTTCTCTTTTTTCATGTGTACAAGTTCACTCATCATATCAAGTTCCTTTACACTATGCGGAACATCATTTGTATATGCAATACAAATTATTCCTTCTATTTCGTCTTCGTATTTTAGACCAAATATTTCTCGGCCTTTAGTAATACGCCAACCTAATGTTAGTTCAGGTCTTACTGGGTCTTCTGATACGTCAATATCATCTAGTTGAACTAGTTCCGTACCTTTTACCCATCTAAAGAAATCATCAGTTTTGTCTTTAAAAAATTTCAAGGATTACCCTTTCTATTAACTATTTCTGTTTCTATCTCGTTGTGCCTTTAATGCTCTCTTTATACCACGTTTTTTAGCCAAACGTTTTTTCTCACTTGGCTTCTGGTAGTATGCTCTTTCTTTAAGTTCTAAAAGTAAACCTTCTTTCTTAAGTTTTCTTTTCATTACTCTTAGAGCTTTTTCAACATTGTTATTTCTAACTATGACTTCCATATTTCTCCTTAATGTAATGTGTTCTGTCGGTCCATAAACACGTCTTCTTCTTCCCAGTCAACACCAAAGTACTTTTCGCATAATGTCATTATAGCTTCAGGTACTTCGTCATCTTCTTGACCTTTAGGAACGTAAAGACCTTTCAGATCACCGTTCTTATTAATAATTAATCCCCAATCATCTGTATCAAGGACATCTTCTATTGCAACAAACTTGTGATTCGCCATCATACTATCTCCAATAAGTTTACAATAGATTGACATAGTTTTAATATTACTATAAGTCTTCAGTTTTGTCAACCTATCTTTACGTAATTTAAAATCGTTTCAGGGAATTTGGTAATAAAGTTTTCCCCATGCCTTTTAACTTTTGCCTTAATCTTAAAGGTAGTATTTTCTTTTGGTAAATCTTTTGTTTGATCGAAGCTTTTGAAAAAGCTAATTAGGTTGCCTTCACATGAACCATTTAATACATGACACCCAAACTTATCTACAAACTTGATTTCGTGCAAAGTAAATTCACCTTGAAAAACACTTCCAATAGTACTTATGTGTTTTGACTCTGAGAAGTTAGTTTTAAGAGATTTTTTAACATCTTTCTTCTTCTTGCCTTCAAAATATATCTTTGGAGTTACTGCAACAATGCCGAACATCTCTTTTGTTAATTGTTGTGTGTTTAGACAACCAATAAGAGTTTTCATATAATCAGACAACGTGTCGGCCATAATAGCTAAAGTATTTTCCTTGTTAATCCATTCAACTGATGCAAGTGCATTTTGCAAGTCTTCATCTTTGATTGTCATCTGTTGCCAGTCTGGTGGTGAAAAGTTTTCGTCGTTTCTAAATTGCTCTACTAGGCAATCCTTGTTTGAAAACTGTGTAGGTGATTCTTCGAAACGTCTTGTTTCTTTGTAGTAGTCGCCATTGATTCTATATGCGGCGAAACTTGCCGATAGTATGTCTACTAGCGGAAATTTTTTTTCTTGTGTTGTCATTTGTGCCTCACTTGCCTAATTATAGTATATACTATAACATCAGTATTTTGGTTTGTCAACCAGAAAATTATAAAATGTGATCTGCTACTTTGAGCTCAACCAATTGTTTGGCTGTAAAATATTGATCTGATGGATTATTGAATTTTTTACGTACATCAGCGAGACTATATCCTGTGGCATCTCTTAGGATTTGCATACAACGTTGTTCACAGTTATTGTTTTCTTTCATCTGTGCTTTCATGTCGTGCATCTTAGACTCCATTGTATCCGAATGTTGGTGGTTCATTATACCTGTGTTCTTACCAATATATCTTTCTCCAGTTTTACCACTAGCAAAGATCAAGAACCCTGCACTCATAACCGCTCCAACACCAACTGTTGAAATAGTATGATAGCTATCTCTCATAACATCTATAAGTCCAAACGTTTCATACAAGTCTCCACCAACGGTATTGATGTAGAGTGTAAGTTTTCTCTTTGGTCTTTTGACTAAATTAGCTGAAAGAATCCATTTGATACACTTGGCAATATTCTCGTTATCTAGCTCTCCATTCAGATAATGGATGTCGTTGTCATGCAACGTTGCTTCGATTCTCTCGTCCACAGAATATTGTTCGTATGCTTTTTTCATGAAATCCTAATTATAGTTGTATTTAGTCGTGTGTCCATTTAAGGTGTCCCAAATTGTGTTTTTCTGCCCAACGTATAAAAAGCCCTAATTCACGGCCGTGTGCTTCTATTTCCCAGGGTCTTTCAAAGTATTCATCTGCACTCAGATCGTACTTTTGCCCAAGAAAGCTGACTCTATCAGCACCAGCTAGATCTCGCATTTCGCCCTTGGCAAACTGCTTCACATGAACCATTTCATGACAGATGCTTTCTAGCACTCTTCTGAGTCTAGCACCTGGGTCAATTTCTAGGAAAAATTCTTTGGGTCTGTAGCTGTCATCTTCCCATATACAGTTGCCCATTTGTTTATGCTTTTCGTATAGTGGTGTAAAATGTAATTTTATAATAAGACTATTTGCAAGTCTTTTACTCATCAGCTTATTTGCACAGAAATCTATAACAGATTTTGCATATTTTTTCTGTGTTTTTGTTCCGCCTTTGACGTAAACTTTCATTATATCACCCTTCGTTGATTGTAATATACATTATATACAAAGTTGTGGATAAAGTCAACCTGTTAGGTGTGATAAAAAAGTAGGTTTTTCAATGGTTTAAAAACTATGTTGCCAAAATAACTTAAATACTTGTATGAAGGACTTTTATCAAAGCGCCTTTTATGGGCTTGTAAAAGATACTCAAGAGTCAAGTGGTTACATTTTACCCGTAGAACTTGAATCTTATGTGGTCATGCTTCTTGCTGACAAGGTTGACCAACCCAATTTCCTACCTGAAACTAGTTTTGCTGAAAGTTATTTAGAATTAAGGAATAGCAGAGATGCTAAAAGCCTTGGAGATAACTGTTTATTTGTTACGGGAGTCTTTCCCACATACGGTATTAACATTGACTACTATATTGGGGTAGGTCAAAGTAGTTATAATCGCATATCTCATGGTATGAACAAAGATCTATTTGATTCTTTATCTGTTCACTTCCGTTTTCTGCGTAAGTTTATTAATCTAACGACTTCTTCTCATACTTCTGTTTATCGCTCGCCACCAATAAACAATCAGCCTGTATAGCTTGAATCATATTATCTATCTCACCATCGGCAAACTTTACCTTACCATACTTCATATCTCTTAGTCTGTCAGCCATAAGTTTAATAGAGTCTATCTTGTCGCAAAATTCTGATATTTTATGTATCATCTGTACCTCTACTAGTAATTATTCTATATACTAAATATAGCAAACAAACAAGGTTCAGTCAAGTGGAAATTTTCCTATTATTAATGATTAAACACGCCATAATAGATTTGGGTATGCAACCTTTTGGAATCGGGCATACCAAGTTACGTTATTTTGGTGGGCCTGCTCATATACAACATTACATACCACATGGGGTCTTAACCATGCTTGTAATGGCCTTTTATTGCAACATAGAGGTCTCTGTAGCACTTGGTTTACTGGATTACGTACTACACTGGCATACCGACTTTTTAAAGACAAATATACGTGAATATTTTGGTTGGAAGTCAAATCAAAGACAATTTTGGTTGCTTAATACCGCAGACCAAATACTGCACTTCTTAGGATATTATGTAATTATAATGATTGCTATTTCCTAGCAAAACCAAATCCCATAGAACCTGGTAAGTTCATATTAGCATAGAACTCTTTACCTGCATCAAACTTAATTCTGCCATCAAACACTGGTGGATAAATTACAAGCATTTTTGTAAACTTACCTTTGTCCTCACCTTGCATTTGGAACGTGCTTTTGATCTGAATCATGTTAGAACTTTCTAACACAGTCTTAAAGAATCTGTTTAGGTTGTCAGGATCATTGTTCATCTGTGCCGCAACGTTTTTAGCAAGTGTTGTTGTGAAGTGCCATAGCTTTCTGTATTTTGCATTTTGTAAAGTTGCATCTTTAGGACGATACACATTTGAATTCATGTATTCATCATAGTGTCTTGGAACTGCTTCTTTGATTCTTCCTTCATCGTTCCAGCTTGAAGGATCATCTACTAACTTTTTAATTGCATCTAGTTCAGCTTCATTAATCATACCCAATCTAGTTGCTAGTTTATAAACTTGATACTTCTTATCTTTTTCCTTAATGGTTTCCATCCAACCTAAGTACTCTTTAAATTCTTCAAAGAAGTTTTTATTCTTTAATTTAATTACGTCTGGTTTGTTGTCAATAGTTTCTGCAATACTAACCGCACTTGCCTTAGCACCGCCCTTACCATCTTTAGCACTAATACCTATCTTTGCTCCCTTAGGAGATATAATAAAACTGTCTATAAGTTTTTGTGATTCGTCTGCTGGATACTCAACAGTTTTCATAGCCTGCCAAGTAAGTCCTGGTTCAATAACCTGTAACAGTTGTTCCTGTGCTTCTGCTACTGCACCTCCAACCATAGATGAACCTTGTGACAATGCAATAGGTCCTGCAATCTCACCTATTTGAATTTCGTAGTTACCTTTGTAATCTTTAGTTGCAGGCATGGCTGTATCTAAGTTTTCTAATATGTCTGCAATGATTGGTCTTTCTTCTGGTGGAACATCTTTAGGAAATGCGTCTGAATTTCTAATCTTATCTGCTACTGCTGATATGTCCATTGGACCATCTGTAACACCTAATCTGTTTGGAAAGAATCTTACGTTAGGGTGTGCCTTGTTTGCAGTTGCTGATAGTGTCTTTTTAATCTTGTATCCTAATGGCTCTATGTTTCTCATAAAGTCAGTTAGTTCCCATTTGATGTAATTTGCAGTTTTGCTCTTGTAGTATCTTACAAAGTGTAGTGTTCCTGCATCTGATGTTATCTCAACAACAATGGCCGCATATGAAGTTAAAGGCTTTCTGTTTGCTTCAATTAGCTTACCTGTTATGCCTGCTGTTTTTAAATCTGTTTGGAATTGCACATCTGCTGATATGCTTGAAGGACCTACTGCTGATCCGTTTTTAGCATCTGGATCTGTTGTATCATCGTCTTTTTCTATTGCAACGTATTTTTCTGTTTGCTCATCTAATGGAAAGAACCAACAGTTACTAGGAATAAACTTACCACCATCTTCTGTGCTAAAAGGACTTTCCATACCCTTCAGATTGATGTCGTCTACTGCACCTTTGATTCCTCTAGTGCTTTCTAGTATAGGTTTAGATACTGTTTTAAATTCGAAAAAACGCATAACACTATTATTTATGCTATTTTTGGAAACAAAGCATTAGTACAAAATTCATCTACGTCTGCTTCGTTAAGCCCTAAAGACTTCATAACACGTGGTGTATGCGGGTTCTGTTGCTGATTATGACAGTAATAGTCTTGTGCACCAGCAGTAAACTCTACTGTTTGTTCACCTTCATATTGAGGTACACTTTCAAACCATACTCTTAAATTATCAACTGCTAGTTTACATATAGCTACTGCTTCTTCTTCTGAAGCAACATTACCAGCGGCAATCATGCCTGGACTGAATATGTTCTTTGCCCATTCAGGTAGTTCACGTTGTTTGCTAGGAATAAAATCCTTAACTGCTTCTTGATACCATTCGCATAAAGGGTGATCTTCTCCTCCACTAGATGCTGAAAAATCATGAAAGGCACCTGTCATCTTACGTTTACCTGCAATAACATCAAAGCCGTATATGGGTGAACCATTGTCTAGTGTTGGAAAGCAACAAACGTGCATCATCCAAAGACCTTTGCTTTCACGTACATCAACAACATCAATGTGGGCTCTTCGAACGTGTTTGTTTGACCACACTCTATTAAGCCAACCATTCTCTGGTTGATTAAATTTATTAAGTCCTTTTTCTTCTATCTCGTTTCCGAACTCATTGAATATATCAAGGATTTCGTCCTGGGTTTTAATTAATGTGTCCCATATAATTGATTCGCTCACCTGTTACTCCATTGTCTATTTGTCAAGCCTGGATAAGAAGCTTTCTTGTTATCTTCTCTCATTCTATTTAAGATACCCATACTCTCTTCAGGGCCTAAATTGGCAGTAGCAGTTTTAATACCTACTGTGTTTAACCATAACTTCCAATTTATATCTTGGAATATTTCTGTGTTACGTGGAAAGAACTGCTCATCTACTGTAGGAGTAAAGTTCCTTGCATAGTTTGTACATAAGTCTTCCATCGCCTGTGTTTCTTTAAAGTTTTCTTCAACGTGTCTCCAGAACTTACTTTGTCTTGGATTGTTAAAATAATGTAGTGCAACAAAGCCCATGCTATCTTCGTACACGTTAGTCATGTCTTCGTTGAATCTATCTATGTCCTCTTGTACATAGTAACCCTTCTTTAGATAATGTAATGCTGAACTACCAATTACTAATAGTGCAAGTCCTGTGCTTTCCAAAGGTTCAATAAATCCACTTGCTAGTCCTACACTAAAACAATTACCACGCCAGTTGTTTGCATTGTATTCTGGTTTGAAAGGTACGTGATTAAATTGTCCTGTTCTTAATCTGTGTTCACCCCAATGTTGTACAAAGTAATCCTCTGCTTCTTGTTTGCTTGTTATATCACTGTTGTAACAAAGTCCACTACCTATTCTATCTTTAACAGGAGTTTTCCATATCCACCCATGATCACAAGCCTGTGCAGTTACAAAAGGTACCTGTGCTTCATCTTCTGTTTCGTAATCAATCTGTGATGCCACCGCGGCATTAGTAAACAACATATGATCTCTGCTTACCCAGTTGCTATTTCCCATAGCATTTGAAAGTAAACGTTTGAAACCTGTGCAGTCAACAAAGAAGTCACCTGTAATCATATCACCGTTATCTAAATGTAAGTGTGCAATCTTACCATCAATGATAGCTGGTGCGTCAATGTGAGCTTTGATATGATTTAGTCTTGGATATTTGTTATTAAGATATTTGCTTAAGAAGTTTGCTAACTTGACAGCATCTAAATGATAACCTACGTGAGCATCTTTACCACAGGCAGTTGTGTTACCTGCAATCTTTTGATCCTTTACACTGATGTCGTACCAAGCAATCCACTTTTCATAATCTTCAATGGGAACCTTGGCATCTCGGCATAAATCTATTACGTCAAGCCAGTTGCCTGAACTTGCTCTTTCAATAGGAAAGTAAAAAGGTTGCCAAATGTTTTTGCCATCTCCTCTCCAGTTAGGAAAGTATGTGCCTAGCTTAATTGTAGCATCACATTCCTTTGTCCATAGTTCTTTGCTTATACCACAATCATCTAAGTAATGATCAAAGCCAAGTATAGTTGCTTCTCCTACTCCTACTATAGGTACATTAGGACTTTCAATTAATGTGATTTGTGTGTTGGGTAAATTATATAAAGCATAAGCGGCCGTAAGCCAACCTGCACTTCCACCTCCAGCTATAACAATTTTTTTAACTGGTTGTTGCATCCATCATCTCCTGAAAAGTTTTAGTGGCAAAATCAAAACATATCTTTGCCTCATCAGCCATACTGTCATCTAAACGTTCTCTAATCTTTTCTTTTAGAGCTGGACCGTTTTCGAAGTCATATAACTTACCACTCCCAGGGATTTTTTTACGGATCATTTGTCCACCACTTAGGTCACCCATGTGCCTAGTATATACGTGTGCGAACAATTTCTTTTCATCATCTTTAATACTCATGATATGATCTGCATATTCTTTTGTAACGGGTAAAAGCTCTGGTGGATTATCTTTGTCTTCCCATAGCTCTTCGTAGTCTGCCCAGATGTTCGGAGCTCTTCTGATATCCATCAATCCATTCATGAGTCCATGTGCCATAGCACACACTTCTAAAATATCATATTGATGATGTTGATTATACATAAAAGTTGCATACAATTTAGGATCTATAGATCCACTCATTAAAACTTTTACAAACTTTTGTCTTTCTGCGTTTCTATGATGTTCATAGGTTAATTCTTTCAAACTCATTCTTTTTCCACTTTCACTTGTAATGGAAAGCCGTTTGAGCGAGCCAACTGCGTAGTCTCTACACCTTTTTGTTCTGCAATCTCAAAAGTGTATACGCCAACTATCGCTGACCCTTCTTCGTGTATTTTTACAGTAAGGTCCCTTGCCGTTGTATCCGTATGTTTGAATATTCCGACAAGGCACTCAATCACGAAATCCATAGGGGTTAAGTCGTCATTTAAGAAAACAACCTTAAACAAACCTGGTTCTAAGATCTTTTGCTTAATTTTTTCGTCTATTTGTACGTCCATAATATTACTTATCACTATTTCTCTCCCGATCGTTACTTACTGAGTATATTATTTTTTATCAACTTCTTCAAATTCTGCATCAACAATATCTTCCTTATCGTTGTTTACAGGCTCTGAATCAGCTTTTTTAGATGCTTCTGCTTCTTGTTGTGCTTTATATACTGCTTCTCCAAGTTTCATAGCATCTTGCGTCAATGTTTCCGTTTTAGATTTAATATCATCTGTATTGGATTCTTTGAGTGCATCTTTTACGGCTGTAAGACTAGATTCAATCTTAGACTTATCTTCAGCTGATAGTTTGTCACCATGCTCTGACATTTGTTTTTCAACATTGTTTACCATGCCATCTGCATTGTTACGAACGTCAATTTCTTCACGTTTCTTTTTATCAGCTTCTTTGTTAGCCTCTGCTTCTTTAACCATTTGGTCAATTTCAGCTTCACTCAAACCACCGTCAGCTTGTATTGTAATCTTTTGTTCTTTGCCTGTGCCTTTATCTTTAGCACTAACATTTACAATACCATTTGCGTCAATATCAAATGTTACTTCAATCTGTGGCATACCTCTTGGTGCTGGTGCAATACCATCTAACATAAAGTTACCTAAGGCTTTGTTATCTTTTGCAAGTTCTCTTTCACCTTGTGTAACTACAATATTAACTCCTGGTTGATTGTCTTCAGCAGTTGAAAATACTTGACTCTTCTTTGTAGGAATAGTTGTGTTCTTTTCAATTAGTTTAGTTGCAACACCACCTAGTGTTTCAATACCAAGTGATAAAGGTGTAACGTCTAACAACAATACATCTTTAACATCACCTTGTAATACTCCACCTTGGATCGCGGCACCTATTGCCACAACCTCATCTGGATTGACTCCTTTGTGTGGATCCTTGTTAAAGAAACCTTTTACTGTTTCCTCAACCTTAGGCATACGTGTCATACCACCAACAAGGATAACTTCATCTATGTCACTTGCACTTATGTCTGCATCTTTAAGAGCAGTCTTACAAGGTGTAAGTGTTCTTTCAATCAAGTCTCCTACAAGAGCTTCAAACTTTGCTCTGGTAATTTTTACGTTAAGGTGTTTAGGTCCACTTGCATCTGCGGTTACGAAAGGTAAGCTGATGTCAGTTTGTGTTGTGCTTGACAACTCAATCTTAGTTTTTTCAGCGGCTTCCTTAACACGTTGCATAGCAAGTTTGTCGCCTCTTAGATCTACGCCTGAGTCTTTCTTAAACTCATCACAGATATAATTTACAAGTGCATTGTCAAAGTCTTCACCACCTAATGATGTATCACCATTAGTTGATTTTACTTCAAACACACCATCGCCTAACTCTAAGATAGATACGTCAAACGTACCACCACCTAAGTCATAAACTGCTACTGTGCCTGACTTCTTTTTATCTAAGCCATATGCAAGTGCGGCCGCGGTTGGTTCGTTTACAATACGTTCAACTTCAAGTCCTGCAATCTTACCTGCGTCTTTGGTTGCTTGTCTTTGTGAATCGTTAAAGTAT
>MDSW01161140.1_pt1 | contig 14188 bp, 13 predicted proteins | sample 811171 | NCBI WGS metagenome assembly MDSW01 (sample SAMN05326641, study PRJNA326480) | marine metagenome | isolation source: seawater | place: Atlantic Ocean: North West | collected 2012 | reverse complement strand
TGAGATAAAAAAAAATGAATGTGTTGGAATAATGGGATCATCTGGAAGTGGCAAATCTACTTTAATGGACATAATATGTTGCATGTTAAGTATTCAAAATGGAGGTGTTTACTTAGATGAAACCAAGATTGATGAAAAAAATATTAAAAGCTGGCAGTCTCAAATTAGCTACATATCGCAAAAAAATTTTTTATTAAATAGTACAATTCTGAAAAATATTGCTTTTGCAGAAAAAGACGAAGAAATTGATAAAGAAAAACTTTTGGAAGCTATAGAATTCTCAAAATTAAATAAACTGGTAGACTCAAAAAATAAAGGAGTAAATTTTAACATTGGTGAAGATGGGAAGAATATTTCTGGAGGGCAAAGACAAAGAATAATTTTAGCTAGAGCAATATATAGAAAAGCCGATATTATTGTTTTTGATGAAGCAACATCAGCATTAGATTCTGAAACTGAGAAAGATATTTTTAAAACTATTAAAGATAATTTTTATGGTAAAAAAACTTTGTTAATTTCATCACACAAACATGAGTTATTGCATTTTTGTGATAAACTTATAGATATTGATTCATTAAAAACAAAATAATTCTTAATGAAATTTAAAAAAATAATTTATTTTTTATTACCAATTTTAATTTTATACGTTTTAACTAATAATTATATTATTCAAAAAAATGTGTTTTTTTCACTAAAAGAAAAATTTTCTAAAGAAACAAAAACAAAAATAAAAAAATATTTATTCCCTTACAAGTACGCTGAAGAATTAAATGGTATTAATAAAATGCTAGAAAATGCTCTTGAAAGTCAATTAAAAGAAATAAATAAATTAAATGAATCTTTAAGTGAAAAAGATCTATTATTAGCTTCCATACCAGAAAAAATAGGATATGGAGAATTCTATCAAGAAAAAGAAGAAATTTTTACAATTAACAAAAGAAATTTTAAGTTTAAAAAATTTAAAGAAGATTTTTTAGAAATTAAAAAGGCTAGCGGAGCAAAATCGGGCTCAATTTATGTTGATAAATTTGATGATAAAGTAATCATTTTATCTGGGAACGGACATTTTCAGTACTTTGATAAAAAAGAATTAGATCAAAATAAATTTAAAACACAAATTATTAAAAGCAACATTAAAGACATAATAAAATATAACGATTTTTACTATAATTCTAAATATGGTGTAAAAGATGTATTTATTGAAGATAATGATATTTATTTTTCTTTCACTAGAGAGGTAAAAAATAATTGTTTTAATACATCAATTTTAAAAGCAAAATTAAATTTTGAAAAACTAGTATTTAATGAATTTTTCTTTCCATCCGAATGTATAATGACAGATCAACCATGGTTCAATGCTCATTCAGCGGGAGGAAGAATGGCAAAATTTAAAGATAAAATAATTTTTGCAATTGGTGAATACTTGACCAAGGATATTGCACAAGACCATAAAAGTATCTTCGGTAAAATAGTTGCTTTAGACCCTTTAGATAAAAATTATTATAAATTATTATCTATTGGCCACAGAAATGTTCAAGGATTATTTGTAGATGAGAAAAATAAAACAATTCTTTCAACAGAACATGGGCCCCAAGGTGGAGACGAAATTAACATAAATAAAAATTTTATTAGAGGCAGTGATAAAATTAATAATTATGGTTGGCCAATATCATCATATGGAGAACATTATGGATTTAAAAAAAAAGGTGACATGCCACATGCTTATAAAAAATATCCTTTTTACAAATCGCACAAAAATCATGGTTTTGAAGAACCATTAAAATACTTTGTTCCATCTATTGGCATTTCTCAAATAATAAAATTAAATGATAATTTTTTTTATGATCAGCAAAACAATCATTTGCTAATAGGAGCTCTCGGACATGATCCGGCAGAAGGAGATATGTCTCTGCACTACATAAAAACTAGTAAAAATTATCAAAAAATTATAGATCATCAAATAATTAATATTAACAATAGAGTAAGAGATATTGTGGTGCTTGATGAAAAACAAGTTTTAGTGACACTAGAAACCAGTTCAACAATTGGTGTTTTGAAAATTGTAGAGTGATATATTTATTTTATGAAAAAAATTTTCTACAACAAACTAATCAAGCTCACTGTTGGTGAATTCAAAAAATATGATAAAAAAAAATTATTAAATTTAATTTTAAAAGGAAATATCATAATTATAAAAAAAGCAGTTAACAAAAAAAAACTCTTGAAAATATGTAAAAAAATAAATAATAAAAAATTACAAAAATCTAATTCAGCAAAGATGTATCAGGGCATCAAAAATATTTTTTATGAGTCCCAGTTTAAAAAAAACAAAAAAAAATCAAACAAAAGATATTTTCTCTCTACTAGATCTTGGTATTTTTTTCCATGGAATAAAGATAAAACAAATTTAACTAAGTTGATTCAGCCAATTTTTAATCATATTATTAATATGAACAGTTATGATCCAAGCATAATTTTGAAAAATACACCAAAAGATGGAATTATTCAGAGGTTTCATTTAATGAATTATCCTTATGGAACCGGTTTTATATCAAGACATATAGACCCAACAACATTTGTTAAAGTTACAGCAGGTATATACGTAACTGAATATGGAAAAGATTACAATTCGGGAGGATTTTATGTATTGGATAAAAAGAAAAATAAAAAAAATATTGATAAACATATAAAGTCATCTGATATGGTCTTATTTTACCCATCAATGCCACATGGTGTTGATGCCACATCTTTAAATGAAAAAAAAAAGAAAGATAAATTTAAAAATGGAAGATGGTTTATAAACCTAACCCTTGTTGGATCTCACCATATAAAAAATAGAGCATTCAGTGTTGCCTACTAGTTGTTAATTTTATTTAAACTTTAAATCGTATCTATAGCTTGATCTATGTCTAACTTTTTCTTTATCTTGTTTTCCGATATCTGACCAATAATTAACTCCTAAAATTAATCTATCAAATCCTCCCGTAATAACCTTTGGAATTCCATGCCAAGAATTTTCAGTACATTTGATAACGTTTAACCGATTAAATTTATAAGGAAGTTTTCCATATTTATCTTTTCCATCATGTAATAATAAATCGAAAGATGAGTCATATTTTTCAGAGACGCATAAAATTGCACTACATACTCTTTTCCAGCTTAAATTACCTCCATGAATATCGGCATCAATATGCATAGCAAGGTGCCCTCCTTCATTTTTCATATTAGGGTTCACCATCATACCTCCAGCATAATATGATTTGTCAGGAAATACATTTTCTGTAAGGCCAAATACTTTGTTAGGATCAAAATGTGTCGCAATATAGTCTAATACACTCAATGCAGGAGCAGGTATAGATTCGCGATTTTTTGAAACTCGTTTTACTTGGTCTGATTGCTTGCCATATGATATCCAGTTTTCTGGCTTTACATTTTTAAAACTTTTAGCAGCTTCACGTAATAACGATAGCGAAGGAATAAAATCATCTATAGATACTGCTGGAAAAGGTTCATTTATTTTTTTAATATTTTTCATTTCTAAACACTTTTATTTAACAGATATTCAGCCAGGTTAATTATTAATATAAAAAATATTAAACTGTCAAATTATTTTTTAAAAAAAGATATAAATTGATTCAAATCAAAAAAAATTCCTGCAAATTGAGTATGAAGTGCTATATTTTAACATGACAAAGCCATTTCCCTCCTTCTTTTTTGAATTTTTTTTCTTTTTCATAAATTTCTTTTTTGTGATTCCAAGCAAAAAGATAGGCACAATCAAAGTAACTTTTTTTGAAATCTTGCATTGGTAATATTGGAATGTGCATTCCTGGTGAATATTTACCAATTTTTTCTGTAGAGGTGTCAAAAATACAATCAATCAAATCATTACCTATTTTACAATAATTTAATACGGTCGTACTCTTTGCCGTAGCGGCGTACCCACAAATTTTTTTGTTTTTTTTCTTCAAATTTTTTATTTTGAGTAAAGTTTTTTCTTTAGATATTTCGCAATCTTTTTTAAATTTTAAACAACCGTCAATATTTGAAATATTGTTATTATCTTCATATTTCAGAAAATCGAAAATGGTTTTTTTAATTTTATTTTTATTTTTTCTAGATATTATATATTTTATGGATCCCCCATGGGTATTTTGATAGATTGCATCGATTAATTCGAAATCGTACATTTGAAAAATTTTTAAAATTGAAGTAATTGAAAACACATAGATATGTTCATCATAAAGTTGATCATAAGAAATATTTTTGTACATAGATCCTAAATATGGTTCCTCAAAAATAAAATAACCATCAGATGACAATAGATAATCAACGCACTTTATTACATCAACTAAATCTTTAATATGACAAAATACGTTAGCTGCATAAATTACTTTAGTATTTTTATAAAATTTTTTTAATTTTTTCATATTTTTGTAATTAAAAAAAATATTATATGTTTTTACTCCATTTTTTTTTGCAAACGATACAACATTAGGAGCTGGATCTATTCCCATAGCGTTAATGTTTGATTTATTAAAGTTTTTGATCATTGTTCCATCATTAGAGCCAATTTCAAATAAATTTGAGTTATATTCTAAAAAATTATTTTTAAGCCAATGCGCACATTTTTTAAAATGTTGAACCATGTATTTTGATTTATGAGTAAAAAAAGGATAATTTTTATAAATTATATTTGAAAATTTTGGAATTTCTAATACTTGCAACAGAGAAATTTTTTCATTAAATCCAACATTTAAGTTATAAAATTTTTCTTTTTTAAAATCCTTTTTTTTCAAAAAACCATTTGCGAGCGGCATTTTACCAAATGACATGAATGATTTTATATTATCTTTAGTAATTCTGCATTTAGCCATAATTGCGTTTAATATAGGTTAATTTTGATAAAGTTATACTAAATAAAATAAAATAAAACTAAAATTTTACTTTTGTTATTAATAAAAAGAATGTAGAAGAAAATTTTCTATGAAAAAAAAAATTATATCTTTAAAACAATTCCAAAAACAAAGTAATATTTGGAAAAAAAAAATTTATAATAATCAAAAAATTAAACAATTAAAAAAAAAACTTTATGCTGAAACTGATAAATTGAATTATAGTTATACACACAATTGGCTTGGAGAACCAATATTACAAACGCCTGACGATATCGTAACTCAGCAAGAAATTATATTCAAAACACAACCAGATGTGATTATTGAAACTGGTGTATGTTGGGGTGGATCCATTTTATTTTATAATATGATGTCGAAAATAACACCAATTAAAAAAATTATTGGAATTGATATATTTATTCCCAAAGAACTAAGAAATAGATTAAAAAAAAAATGTAAGAATAAGTTAATTTTACTAGAAGAAGATTCTACTAGTATAAATTTAATAAAAAAAATTGAAAAAATTGTAAGAAATTATAAGAATTTTTTTGTACATTTAGATAGCAATCATTCATATGAACACGTATTAAAAGAATTGAGTTTATACTCTAAATTTTTGAATAAAAATAACTATATAGTTGCTGATGACACAATTGTTGATGAGGTATTTAGTCAAAGACTTTATAGACCTAGGCCGTGGAATTGTAAAAAAAACAATAATCCAAAAACAGCAGTTAAAAATTTTTTAAAAAAAAATAGAAATTTTAAGTTAGACTTAACTCTTAATTATAATCATATTATTTCAAGCTGTCCTGGTGGATATATCTACAAAAAATAAATGATTTTTAGAATTTTATTTAGTTTTTTTTTCGGTGTTATATCCAACTATTATAATTGATAATATTTTAAAATTTAATTTATTTTGCAAAAATTTTTCTATAAATTGATGATAATTTAAATCTAAGTTTATAATATTTATTTTTTAATGTTGTAAAAATTTCATCAATAAAACTTTCTTCTAATTTGAAACTTGATTTTTCTAAAATTCTGTTTAACTTATCTTTATCTTTTCCTGATACCAAAACACATATAGGTTTATCATCAGACCATTTCATATTTTTATAATCATAATTTAGGGGAATTTTGACCAGGTTATTTGGTGAACAGTATTGCAGTATAATTGATTCTCTATCTTTGTTACTTAAATTATTTGTTTTATGCCAAATTTTACCACTCCAAATAATAAATTCACCAGGTTTCAGGTAAAAAGTCTTTAATTCACATTTTGAATTAATTTTTTTTGCTTCAGCTAGAACATCTTCATCATTATTTATGTCGATGTTTTTATCTTTTAAGGCTTGTGGAAAATCATCAATTATATGAGAATATGTGATAATTGACAAAGGAGTATTATTATTTAGATTTTTTAACCCAACCCAAATTGTAACTCCATCCCAACTTCTATGTTCTAAGTCTATATGCCAAGGGTGTTTATCTGCAGGTTTTTGTTTGATAAAACAGCTACCCCATAATAAAATATTTAAACCTAAGATATCTTGAATTTTTTCTAATATAATTGGATTTGAGGCAACACTCAATACATTTTTAGATTTTTCATGTATTGATTTTTGCCATGCGAAGTTTTTTCTTGGTATGTATTTTTCTTCTAATAGTTTTTTACAATTATCTTCATTAAGAAATCTAAAGGGTCCAGAATAACCCTCAGCATCAAATTTATTTTTTTCAAATTTCATTTTTAAAATTTAAAATTTTTAATTTTTATCTTTTTATTAAAAATTTTCATTAACCTTGATATATTTATAGTACTATTTTTAGGAAAATTTTTAACCTTTTTAAATGAAATACCACTAACTCTTTGATTTGAAAATTTTTTTGCAAAATCATATATTTCTCTTGATTTACCACCGATATTTATAATTCCCTTCTCATTTAATAAGTATGGGGTTAGTTTCGATACTGATGAATTAAATATAAAACTTGATTTTGCTCCTTTAATTGCTTTTTTATGTATAAATGGATGATCAGTCATACAAAGTCTTAAAATAAGTGAGTTTTTATACATTTGTACTGAAGCTTCTCCACCTAATTTAGACCAAGCGTAATTATTAATCGGCAACAAAGGATCAGATTCTTTGTAATTACCTTTTGTACCTGGATATACATAGTTAGTTGAAAAATAAATTAGTTTTATATTGTGTTTCTTGCAAAGTTTTACAATATTTGCTGTTCCTAGAATGTTTAAGTCAATACTTAAACTAATATTTTTTTCATGAATGGCCATAGGTCTTGATAAACCTGCTATATGGATTAGATGGCTAATTTTTTTATTTTTTATAAAATTTTCCATCTTACGAAAACTAAGAATATTAAATTTTTTTTTATCTGCGAAAATAGTTTCATAGTTTTTTAAATCATTTTTTAAATATCGACAAAATCTACTAGTTTTGCCTGTAACTAATATTTTTTTTCTTTTCAATCTAGATGAGTGAACCATTTAATATGTTTTTTTAGACTAATTATTAAATATTATTATAATATTCATTTTTTTAAACAATAAAATTGTTTACATTTATTTTTGTCCCTTTAATACTAAATTATATGAACAATAATAATTATTATGCGCCAATAATAATTTTTTCATATAAAAGACTTGAGCCGTTAAAAAAATTAATCAAATCAATAAAATCAAACAAAGATTATCAGTTGCATAAATTTTATATTTTTTCAGACAACTTCGAAAAAAAAAGTGATAAAAGTCAGGTCAATAAAGTAAGATCATTTTGTAAAAAGGTTAATTTTAAAAATAAAAAAATTATATTCCGGAAAAAAAATTTTGGATTAGCAAAAAATATTATTTCTGGAGTTTCTAAAATTATTAAAATCCATGGTAGAGCAATTGTTTTGGAGGATGATTTAATTGTTGGCAAAAATTTTTTAGAATTTATGTCAAATTCCTTAAACAAATATAAGTATAAAAAAAGAGTTTGGCACATTACAGGCTGGTCTCATAATTTAAATATTTTTAGTAAAAACGAACAAATTTATTTTAATAGACATATGACATGTTGGGGGTGGGCAACTTGGTCTGATAGATGGAAATATTTTGAAAAAAATCCTAATAAAATAATTAATAGTTGGAAAAAAAAAAAAATCGATGAGTTCGATCAATATGGTGTTTATAATAACTGGTCACAAATAATTAGAAATAAAAAAAAATTAATAAATACTTGGGCTGTATTTTGGAATGCAACAATTTTTAATAATAATGGATTGTGTCTAAATCCAACTAAAAGTTTGGTTTTTAATGATGGTTTAGACAAAAAATCATCCAATATGATAACAATTAATTGGCTTTTAAAATCTCAAAAAATATTTAATTTTAAAATAACTAAGTACCCAAATACAATAAAAGAGAATCTGTTTGTGAAAAAATATATTAAAAAAAAGTTTTCACCTAACCCTTACACACGTGTAGTTAAAAATATTTTGAAATTTGGATTTAATAAATTTTCTCGCTAGCTTTTTTAGTTTTTCCAAATAGATTTTAAAAATTTATATTCGTTAAGAATTTTAGTATAATTTTCAGATAATTTTTCTTTATTGCAGTTTTCTAAAAAATATTTATTTGCATTATTTATATTTTCAGAAAGGTTAATTTCGTTATTTACAAACTCTTTCAATTTAGTTGCTAAACTTGCAAAATCATTCAAATCAAATGTCACTACAAACTTTTCTAATGATTTGTCCAAAATGCCTTTTGAATAAAAAACAGGAACTTTAAAATAAAATGCTTCGTATAACGGCAAAGTTGATCTTGCAACATAGGTTGGCATTACTAAGGCTAAGCACTTTTTATAAAGTAAAACCATTTCTTCCTCCGATACAAAATCTACAAAATAAACTTCGTCATCTAGGTTTTTTTCTGTAACCAATTTTTTAACAAATTCTAGATTTCCTTTGTCTTTTCCACAAAAAATTATTTTTATTTTAATATTATGTTTTTCCTTTAAAATACTTAATGCTTCAACTAAGTATTTATGATTTTTATGACTCCAAAATTGTGCAGGATATAATAAAAATTTTTGATTTATTAAGTTTAATAATTTTTTATCTTTTACCAAAGTATTTTGATTTAGATCCTTAAAATTTGGCAAATATGGTGAAAATGGCTGAATTGATATTTTTCTTTCTGAGCAATTATAAAAATTAATAAGTTCATTTTTAGATTCTTCTGTGTCAACTAAAATTTTAAAAGCCTGATTGCATGATTTTTTCATGATTTCATCTTTTGATTTAAAAATATTATCATTAAGATATTCTGGAAAAAAATTCAAAAGTTTATGATTTATATCAAAGCTAGACATGATAAAATTAAAACCATCACACAACTTTATAAACCAGCTCGCATTTAAAAAAATTACAATATCAAATTTGTTTTTTTCTAAGTAATTTTTAAAAGGATTTTTAATTTTTAATATTCTAAATAAAATTTTAAAAATTTCTGATTGATAAAAATAATAGTAGATTTTTGACTTTTTTATATTATTAAAAATATTTGTCTTAAGATTTTTTTCTTTTAGCTTGGTATAAGAAATTTTATTTAATGCTATAAACTCAAATTTATAGTCTTTATTTTTTTCCCCTAAATCGTTTAGTATTAGAGCCGATTGAAGGGATTGATAAAAATTACCACCACCTTCTGATGATATTGAGTCAAATATAACTGCAATTTTCATATTATTTGTTTAATTATTTGTTTAAAATTAACTTATATTATTTTTAAGTTTTTGCTAAATATAATATGTATTTTTTTATATTTAATTATTTTAAATAATATTGCAATTTTAAACAACATAATATGAAGATTAAATTTACCAACCTATACAAATTGGCTCCTAATAAAATCAAAATATTTAATAAAATTAAAAAAAATATTCGAGAAAATAAGTTTATTGGAGGAAAAACTCTTAATGATTTTAGTAAACTTTTTGGAGATTTAGTGAAGACTAAGTACGTTGTACCTGTTGCCAACGGCACCGATGCTTTGGAGATAGCTTTAAAAGCTTTAGCTTTACCTAAAGGTTCAGAGGTAATAGTTCCAGTCAATACTTGGATTTCAACTGCAGAGGCTGTGATTTCAAATTCTTTAAAAGTAGTTTTTTGCGATATAAATCTGAATGATTATACAATTTGTGTAAACGACCTAAAGAAAAAAATTACAAAAAAAACAAAGTGCATCATTCCTGTTCATTTATATGGCAATCCTGCAGATATGATAGAAATAAATAGAATTGCAAAAAAAAATAAAATTAAAATTATAGAGGATTGTGCACAGGCACATGGTTCAAAAATCAATAATAAACATGTAGGAAATTTTGGAGATATTGGCACTTTTAGTTTTTTTCCTGGTAAAAATATTGGAGCATTTGGCGATGCTGGATGTATAATTACAAATAAAAAAAATCTTTATGATTATTGTAAGAGGACCTCTAATCATGGAGCTTTAATTAAATATGATCATAAATTTTCTGGAAGAAACTCAAGGATGGATGTTTTAAATGCAACAGTAATAATTGAAAAAATAAAAAAATATAATTTTGTTTTAAGAAAAAGAAATTTGTTAGCAAGTTATTACGATAAAAAATTTAAAAATAATAAAAATATTAAAATATTTAAATTAAAAAAAAATTTTGTTTATTCTTATCATCAGTATGTAATTAGAGTGAAATCTAAATATAGAAATAATTTAATAAATTTTTTAAAGAAGAATAATATAGATACAATGATTCATTACCCATATATGTTAAATGAACTTAAATTTTTTCAATGTAAAACAAGGTTGAAAAATGCAAATAAAATAGGAAAAAATATATTAAGCTTGCCTATATCGGAAGAGCATACAAAAAAAGAAATTATTCATGTTGCTTCAAAAATAAATGTTTTTTTTAACCATGTTTAAAAAATTAATCTTGAGTATAACTTCCTTATGAAAATACTTATCACCGGATCTGCTGGTTTTATTGGTTACCATTTGTCATTAAAATTATTAAAAAATAAAAATTATAAAATTATTGGTTTAGACTCACTAAACAACTACTATGATAAAAAAGTTAAAAAAAAAAGATTAAAAATTTTAACTAAGAATAAAAATTTTTTTTTTTATAAAATAAATTTGTTACAAAAAAAGGCCCTCTATAATCTTTTTAAAAGAAATAAATTTGATGTAGTATTTCATATAGCTGGGCAACCTGGAGTTTTATACTCAATCAAAAACCCAAATTCATATTTACTAAATAATATCAAAGCAACAAAAGTTCTATCAAAAATAGCTAAAGATTTTTTAATAAAAAAGTTTGTTTTTGCTTCTTCCAGTTCTATTTATGGAGATCAAAAAAAATTTCCAATTTCAGAGAGTTTTAAACCAAACCCAAAAAACCCTTATGCAAAAACTAAACTAGAGTCAGAAAAGATTGTGTTAAAAACTTTTAATCGTACCAGAACTAAATTTATTATTTTTAGATTTTTTACTGTTTACGGGCCTTTTGGGAGACCAGATATGTTTATTCATAAATTTTTAAATTCAATTAAAAAAAATAAAAAAATTAATATTTATAACAACGGCATGAATTACAGGGACTTTACATATGTTAACGATGTAACAAAAATTTTAGATAAATATATCAAAAAAAAAATTTCCCATAAAATCCTTAATATATGCAGATCAAAGCCGATACTTACAAATGATCTTATAAAATTATTAATAAAAAATTATCCATATAAAAAAAAACCAAATATCAAAAAGATAGAATTTGTTAAAGGGGAAGTACTAAAGACACACGGATCAAATAAAAACTTGCAAAGAATTTTTGGAAAAATCATATTTACAGACATTAAAAAAGGAATTAAAGATACAGTGAAATCTTTTAAAATTTATAATGCCTAGTAAAAAAAAGTTTTTTTTAAACAAATTAGTAAAGCCAGTAAAAATTAAACAACCTATATATTTTGATAAGAGGGGTTTTTTTCAAGAAATATATTTAAAAAAAAAATTTGACTTAAATATTAAATTTACAGCTTTAGCAAAATCAAAAAAAAATGTTATTCGAGGACTTCATTTTCAACTTAAGAATAAACAAGCTAAATTTCTTTATATTCTAGATGGAAGAATTCTTGATGTAGTTATAAATTTAAAAAAAGGATCTAAAGACTTTGGTAAACCTAAATATTTTTTTTTAAATGAAGGTGATATTATATTTATACCTGATCATTATGCACATGGATATGAGTGTTTATCAAAAAAGTGTGCAGTACTTTATCATTTGGAAAAATATAGAGATGCTAAAAATGAGTCTGGAATAAAATTTAATGATAAAAAATTTAAAATAAAATGGAAAACAAAAAAACCAACTTTATCTATAAGAGACCAGTCGCATATGAGTTTTAGTGAATTTAAAAAAAAAATTAAAACACTTTAAGTATTTTTTTTGAAATATGCGTTACAAAATTTAAAAGGTTTTTTCAAAATTTTTATAAAAAAAAGAAAATAAACAAAAGCTTTATTTTGTTTATTATCAATCCTAATTTTGTTTAAGTCGTTCAAATGATCGATATAATTGACTTTATTCGAAAAACCACCTGAGCTAAACTCTCCCAAAATTTCATCTTTTTTTGTAGACGTTCCTTTTAATTTCTTTTTTATAATCATTTTATAAAAAAAGTCTAAATCGGCACTTAAATATTTAGTATTATATAATCCCACCTCTTTATGTTTTTCGGTTTTTATAAAAAATCCTACTGAATGAGAAGTATAAAATCCAAAACTCCATTTAATAATAGAAGGATTATAACCATGCATGATTTTATATTTTTCTACTGTTCCAAATAAAAAATCAATATTTTTATCATTAAAATATTTATTTACAATTTCTAAAGAATTTTCATAATAAAAATCATCTGCGTTCAAAAAACCTATAATTTCACCTTTAGCTAATTTTATTCCTTTGTTCATAGCATCCCAAATACCATTGTCATTTTCAGAAATTATCAAAGCTATTTTACTTTTATATTTATCTATAATTTCCTTTGTTTTATCTTTAGAGTTACCATCAATAATTATATATTGAATATTTTTATAATTTTGATTTAAAACACTATCGATACATCTCTCAATAGTTTTTTCTGCGTTTTTGACTACAGTAATAATTGTTATTAAATTTTGTTTAAACATTTATATAAAATTTATAATTTGTGAAAAATTTTTGAATAAATTTTTGCATGATTATTTTTATCAAATCTAAAAAGTTTTTTTTGAGCATATTTAATTTTTTTTTTTAATAATTTTATATTATTAAAATGCTTAATAATTTTTTTTGAAAGTCCAATATAATCTGAAACCTTAAATAGATCACCACCTTTACCATTTAAGAGAATTTCAGAAGGCCCCGAATTACAGTTTGATGATATAATTGGAGTGCCTAGAGTTATTGCTTCAACAAGTGTATTTCCCATTCCCTCATACTTTGATGATAAAATTAATAGATCCGAATTTTTTATATACGGATAGGGATTATTTAATTTTTTAAAAATAATAACTTTTTTTCTTATATTTAAGTTTCTAGATATACTTAATATATTGTTATATTCAGGCCCATAGCCAATTAAAATTAATTTTAAATTTTTTATTCTATCGGACGCTAATTTAAAGCCTTTTAAAGTTGTATAATGATCTTTTCTTTTAGTAAATCTTGATACATTTATTATGTATTTAAATTTTTTATTCAGGTTAATTTTTTTTTTAGCTTTTTCTAAGATAGACTTATCATAACCAGGACTATAAATTGTTTTTACTTTTATATTGCAAAAATTACTTAAATCTAAACTTAATTTTTTACTTATGCCTACTACTAAATCAGCATTTTTATAAATTATTTTAACTAGAATTTTAATTATAATTTTTTTTAATTTTTCAATTATATTTTTACTGTAGCTTAGTTCATCTAAATGATTTCTATCAATAAAAATTTTTTTTATATTTTTTAAATTAATAAGAGAAAAAAAAGAAATGATATTTGCAAAATTTTGATTTGAAACAACTATTACTTTTTTATAATTTTTTGATATATAAATATTCTTAACAATTCTTCTAAATTTATTTATAGAGAAAAAAGTTCTCTTAGATTTAATTCTTATAAATTTAACCTTTTTTTTTAATTTTTTTTTTAAAAAACTTTCATTTAAAGAAATAAAAGTAATTGAAAACAGCCTTGTATCTA
>MDSW01002639.1_pt1 | contig 14189 bp, 15 predicted proteins | sample 811171 | NCBI WGS metagenome assembly MDSW01 (sample SAMN05326641, study PRJNA326480) | marine metagenome | isolation source: seawater | place: Atlantic Ocean: North West | collected 2012 | reverse complement strand
TTTTCGATTTTGATTTTTTTGATGAAATATAATACAGAATTGATAAAAGTTAAAAATAAAGGATTAAAACGACTATGATATCAGATCTTATTTCAATGAATGGATATGGAGCGTACGTGTGGTCTGCATTTGCTTTTACGTTATTAAGTTTTTCAAGTTTATATTTCATTATAAAATTACAATTGAAAAAAGAGCAAAAAAGATTTGAAGAAAATTTTTCGTCTCTAACTAAAGAAAAATATAACGTAGCTATTAATCAAGAGATCTACAAAGAAATTTTAAAAAGCTCTGGATCAAAAATTTAACTTTATTATCTCATGTATGGTAAAAAAGTTAAATTAAAGATCTTATTTCTATCTTTAATTTTAACTGTATTAATCCTTACTACTTATTTAGTTTTGAAATCCTTAGAAGACAATGTTGTCTATTTTATTTCTCCAACAGAGATAAAAGAGCTTGGAGAAATAGACTATAATAAAAAATATAGAGTCGGGGGCATGGTTAAAAAAAATTCTGTTTTTATGAATAGCAATGAAATAGATTTCATTATTACTGATTTTAAAAATGAAATTAATGTAAAATTCTCAGGAATTATACCAAATCTTTTTTCAGAAGAAAAAGGAGTTGTGGCTGAGGGATTTTTAAAAGATAGAAATTTTTTAAAGGCATCAAAAATTTTAGCGAAGCATGATGAAAATTATATGCCACCTGAGGTTAAGGAAGCAATAAAGGATAAATAGAGTGTTAAATTTAATCGGAAATTACTCTTTAATTTTTGCATTATTAACTTCGTTAATATTAATAATTTTTTGTTTTATAAAATTTAAATCAAATGAAAATTTAGATTTTAATATTTTTACAGTAACCGTGTTGCAGTTTATATTAATTTTCTTTAGTTTTTTTGCTTTAATTTTTGCATTTATAAGTTCAGACTTTAGTAACTTGGCGGTTTATTATAATTCTCACACTAGTAAACCATTATTTTATAAAATTTCTGGTACATGGGGGAATCATGAGGGGAGCCTTTTACTTTGGTTATTAGTTTTAAGTCTATTTACTTTAATTTTTTTATTTGAAACAAAAAAACTTTTATCTTCATTCAGAATTTTAACAATATTTTTTCAACAAATAATAATAGCTGGTTTTCTTATTTTTATTTTTTTTACTTCTAATCCTTTTCAATTAATTTTACCAACACCAATTGAAGGACTGGGATTAAACCCTTTATTACAAGATCCTGCTTTAGCAATTCATCCACCAATTTTATATTTAGGCTATGTTGGCTCTTCTATAATTTTTTCATCTTCATTAGCGGCATTAACTTGTAATTATGTAAATAGAGATTGGGCCGCTAACATAAAAAAATGGTCACTAATCTCCTGGATTTTTTTAACTGTTGGCATAATGTTAGGTTCTATTTGGGCTTACTACGAACTAGGATGGGGAGGATTTTGGTTTTGGGATCCTGTTGAAAATGTATCTTTAATGCCGTGGTTTTGTTTAACTGCATTATTACATTGTTCTTCTGTATTAGAAAAAAGATTGATTCTAAAATCATGGACAATCATTCTTGCTTTAAGCACGTTTATTTTAAGTATGAGTGGAACATTTTTGGTAAGATCTGGAATTTTAAATTCAGTACATACTTTTGCGAATGATCCAACTAGAGGAGTATTTGTTCTTATATTCTTAACAATATTGGTTTTAATTTCACTTATTATATATTTTAAATATAATAATTTTGAGACTACACCAAAATCATTTTTTCTAAGTAAAGAAACTACAATAATTATAAATAATTGGTTTATGATGTATTTTCTCGCGGTTGTTCTTGTTGGAACAATTTATCCTATCTTTTTGGAAGTAATTACAGAGGCAAAAATTTCAGTTGGACCACCTTATTTTAACCAATTAATAGTTCCATTTTTAATACCTTTTTTAATTTTAATGGCTATTGGAACAAAGTTAGATTGGGTAAAAAATAAAAAATTAAAGTTAAATTTAAAAAAATTAATTTTGTTTATTTTGTCCATACTAATTTCTTTTTTTATAGTCAAAAACCTAAATGTTAATTTATTATATTTAACTTTATTAAGTGCTGCTGCTTTATATTTGTTATTTATTTCAATAATTGATTTAAAAAATAAATCATTTAAGTGGTCACAAAAAATTTCTCACCTAGCTTTTAGCATTTTGATAGTAAGCATTATTTTTAATAGTATGTTTAATGAAGAATTTTCAGTTAATATGAAAGTTGGAGAACAAAAGATAATTTTAAATAAAGTCATTAATTTTGAAAAAATTACTAAAAAAAAAATAGATAACTACACTTCTTTAACAGCTGAAATTGAAATAAGCCACGACAGCAAAAAAATAAAATTTTATCCAGAGCTTAGATTATATAAGGTGCCAGAAACTATAACCAGTGAAGCTGATATAAAAACCAACTTATTTAATGATAATTTACTTGTTGTTAACTATTTAAAAGACTCTGAGTATTTAAACATTAGATATCAAAAAAAACCTTTTATGCTTTTAATTTGGCTTTCAGCTATAATGTTAGCTTTTGGTGGTGTAATGGGCTTAAGAAATAAATTAAAATGAAAATTAGAATATCATTTATTTTTATCATTCTGGTAGTTTTTTTTATTGTGACTGTTTTTTACAAAAGTTTATTTGAGAATAAAAACTATGTTCCAAAAAATATAAACTATAAAATTGAAAATATTTCAATTAAAGATTTTTATACTGGAAATAATAAAAAATTAAAAAGTTTATTTGGGGAAAAAAAGTTAATAGCAATAAATATATGGGCCTCTTGGTGTTTACCTTGTCGAAAAGAACATCAACATGTAAAAAACCTATCAACAATTGATAATTTAAAACTAATAGGTTTAAATTATAAAGATAAGAAAAATAATGCTCAAGAATTTTTAGAAGAACTTGGTAATCCTTTTGATACAATTCTTATCGACACTGATGGAACAAAAGCTATTTTTTTTGGTGCTTACGGTGTTCCAGAGACTATTATTTTAGACAGAGAATTAAAAATTATAAAAAAGTATATAGGACCATTATCTGCTGAGTCAGTAAAAGAAATTAAAACTTTTAATCAATGATAATAAAAACTTTAAAATTATTTTTATTTATATTTTTTTTTAATTTATTAAGTTTAAATTATATTTTTGCAGAAAACTCAAGTGTTGACACTATTTCAAAAAACCTTAGATGTTTAATATGCCAAGGACAATCAGTGTATGACTCTCAATCAGAGTTTGCTCTAAGTATTAAGACTTTAATATCAGATAAACTAGAGTCTGGAAAATCTGAAAAGGATATATATGCTTTCTTAAAATCGAAATATGGAGATTGGATCGTATATGAACCAGAATTAAATCGATATACTTTGTTACTATGGATATTCCCTATATTTTTGTTTCTTTTTGGAGGCCTTTTAATTGCAAGAAAAGTATTTATAAATAGAAAAGAAAAATGAAACATATAAAAAATTTTATAATAATTCTGTTACTTTTTGTTTGTCTAAATTCGAATGTTTTTAGCGAAGAAAATGAAACAAAGATTAATGACCACGAATGGAATTTTTATTCAGGCATGTTTGATTTTAGCGATGATGGTAAGAGAGCTGCTTTATTTGGTATTCAGCATCAAAATGAGAATTTAACAAGAAAAAGTTTTTTGGGAACTCTTTCTCCTGTAACTGGTTTTATGATAACAGCTGACAACGCAACCTATGCATACACTGGAGTTCAGGCGCAGTACCGTATCGGTAAATTAAATATTATTCCAAGTTTTACACCAGGTTTTTATGGATCAGGAGATGGAAAAGATTTGGGCCATATATTAGAATTTAAAAGTGAAGTGCAATTATCATTAGACATATTTTCTAACAGCGAATTAGGTTTTTCTTATAATCATATTTCTAATGCAAGTCTTGGTGATAAAAATCCAGGTGCCAACAGTTATATGTTTAATTTTTTAAAAAGATTTTAAAAATAAATTTAATAAAAAAATTATGAAATTAAAAGATTGTTATAATTTTAATGACTTCAGATCTCTAGCTAAAAAAAAGCTACCTAGTCCTATATTTCATTATATAGATGGTGGTGCCGATGATGAGATTACATTAAATCGGAATACGGAAGCATTTAATGATTGTGATTTAGTACCAAATATTCTTAAAAGTGTTGGTGAACCCGACTTATCCACAACCATATTTGGTAAAAAAATTAGTATGCCAATTTTTTTATCACCTACAGCAATGCAAAGACTTTATTATCATGAAGGAGATAAAGCTTCAGCAAGAGCTGCAGAAAAATATGAAACTTTTTATAGCATGTCAACCATGGCCAATTCTACCATTGAAGAAATATCAAATATATCAAGTGGTCCTAAATTATTTCAATTATATGTTCATAAAGATCAGTCAATCACGGATGATTTAATAGACAGATGTAGAAGATCTGGTTTTGATGGAATGTGCTTAACAGTCGATACTTTAGTTGCTGGAAATAGAGAAAAAGACTATCGAACAGGTTTTACAACACCACCTAAACTAACTCTTAAAAGCCTTATGAGTTTTGCTGCACACCCAAGTTGGGTTTTTAATTATTTAACACATCCAAAATTTGAATTAGCTAATGTTTCAAAAAAAACAGACAAAGGAACAAATATTTCTAAGTCTGTAATTGAATATATTAATGAGCAATATGATCCAGCTATGAATTGGAAAGATGCTGAATACTGTGTAAAAAAATGGAACGGTCCCTTTGCTTTAAAGGGCGTTATGTCAGTCGAGGATGCAAAAAAGGCAATTGATATAGGATGTACAGCAGTAATGATTTCAAATCATGGAGGCAGACAATTAGATGGCTCAAGATCACCTTTTGATCAAGTTAAGGCTATTTCTGATGCTGTAGGAGATAAATTAGAAATTATACTTGATGGAGGAGTAAGAAGAGGAACCCATGTATTAAAATCAATTGCCGCAGGGGCAAAAGCCTGTAGTTTTGGTAAGATGTTTTTGTTTGCATTAAGCGCTGGAGGACAGGAAGGTGTTGAAAAAGTATTAAAAAATATGAAGGATGAAATTTATAGAAATATGGTTTTAATGGGATGCAAAAATATAAAAGAACTTGATAGTTCAAAAATAATTTATAGGAAATAAATATGAAATTAGAATTAGCAAAAGCACTTGGAAGATTAGGAACTGAAACTGCATTTAAAATACTTGCAGAAGCAAAAGAATTAGAAGCTAAAGGAAAACCAATGATCCATTTGAGCTTGGGCCAGCCAGACTTTAAAACTCCACAGCATGTAGTTGATGCTGCAAAAAAAGCATTAGATGATGGTCACCATGGATATGTAATGTCAAATGGAATTCCTGAATGTAGAGAGGCAGTTACAAGAAAAATTAAAAAACTATATAATGTTGAAATTGATCCTAACAGAATTCTCATTATGCCAGGAGGAAAACCAACAATGTATTATGCAATTTCATGTTATGGTGAACCTGGTGTTGAAATAATTCATCCTACACCAGCATTTCCAATTTATGAGTCCATGATAAATTATACAGGAGCAAAAGCAGTACCTTATGACTTATTAGAAGATCCAGATTTAAAATTTGATCCAGAAAAAATTTTGTCATTAATAACAGACAAAACAAGATTGTTAATTTTAATAAATCCAAATAATCCAACAGGAAGCTTTGTTGAAAAATCTGCTATCGATTATTTAGCTGAAGGTTTAAAAAAACATCCAAACGTTACGATTTTAAGTGACGAAATATATAGTAGGCAAATATTTGATGGCAAAGAAATGCCAACATTTTTTAATTATCCACAACTAAGGGAAAGATTAATTGTTCTAGACGGATGGAGCAAAGCATACTCAATGACAGGCTGGAGATTAGGATGGAGTTTTTGGCCAAAAGAACTAGTAGAACAAGTAAATAAACTTTTAGTTAATAGTGTTTCTTGTGTTAATGCGGCAGCACAATATGCAGGAATTGCAGCTTTAGATGGACCTGACGACTCAATCGATATGATGATGGAAAAATTTACGCAAAGAAGAAATTTAATACACAAGCTTTTAAATGATTTACCAGGAGTAGAATGTAGTTTGCCAGGAGGAGCATTTTATGCATTTCCAAGAATTAAGGGTACTGGAATGAGTGGTGTAGATTTTGCAAAAAAATGTATGCATGAAGCGGGCGTTGCTATAGTACCCGGAACATCTTTTGGACAAACCGCACAAGATTATGTAAGATTTAGTTTTGCAGCTTCAAGAGATAATATTTCCCAGGCTTTGGAAAATATTAAAAAGATGCTTGGATAAACTATGACTGACTTGGTATTACCGAAAATCGATAAAAATACAATTCAGAAAAAAGATTTTATTATTAAAAAATTAAAAAAATTTACTAAAGCTGAAAATATTTTAAGTCATGAGGATGAGATTAAACCTTATGAAACAGACGCACTTGCAGCTTATAAAAATAAACCATTGGCGGTAGTTCTTCCAGAAAACACTAAAGAAGTAAGTGAGATTTTAAAATTTTGCAATTCAGAAAATATAAAAGTAATTCCTAGAGGAGCAGGAACAGGCTTATCAGGAGGGGCACTTCCACTACAAGACGCTATTCTTTTAGGATTAGGAAAATTCAATAAAATTTTAGAGGTAGATTTTGATAATAAGTGTGTAGTTACACAACCAGGTGTAACTAATCTTAGTATTACTCATGCAGTTCAACACAAAGGTTTTTATTACGCACCAGATCCCTCAAGTCAATTAGCATGTTCAATTGGTGGAAATGTTGCTGAAAATTCTGGAGGAGTTCATTCTCTAAAATATGGAACCACTACGAATAATATTTTAGGAGTTGAAATGGTAATGATAGATGGAACTGTTTGTAGAATAGGAGGTAAAACTTTAGATCAAGAAGGGTATGATATTTTAGGTTTACTATGTGGGTCAGAAGGTTTGTTAGGAGTTATTACTGAGGTTACAGTAAAAATATTGAAAAAACCCCAATCTGTTAGAGCTGCATTAATTGGTTTTCCAACTATAGAAGACGGTGGAAATTGCGTATCAGATATAATTTCCTATGGAATAGTTCCGGCAGGTATGGAAATTATGGACAAAGCTTTGATAATAGCGACGGACAACTTTGCAAAAGCTGGATACCCAAGAGATGCAGAAGTGCTAATGATTGTAGAATTAGATGGAACAAAATCAGAAGTAGACAATCTTTTAAAAAAAGTTGCAGAAATAGCAAAAAAAAATAATTCAAACAGTCTTAAGCTTAGTAAAAATGAAAAAGAAAGATCAGCATTCTGGTCTGGAAGAAAAGCTGCCTTTCCTGCATGTGGAGCTATGGCTCCAGATTATTATTGTATGGATGGATCTATACCAAGAAAAAAATTAGCTTTAATTTTAAAAGAAATAAGAATGCTTTCAAAAAAATATAATTTGGCTGTAGCAAATGCTTTTCATGCTGGAGACGGAAATTTGCATCCACTTATAATGTTTGATGGAAATGATAAAGAGCAACTTAAAAAAACTGAGGAGTTTGGTGCAGAAATTTTGAAAGCCTGTGTGAAACATGGAGGTGCTTTAACAGGAGAGCACGGTGTTGGAATTGAAAAAAGAGAATTGATGTGTGAAACATTTAACGATAATGACATTCAACAACAATTAAGCATTAAAAAATCATTAGATAGCAAAAACTTGTTGAATCCAGGCAAAGTTTATCCAATACTTAGAAAATGTGCAGAGGAAGGAAGGGTTCATGTCCATAGAGGTGAAGAGAAATTCCCAGATCTCCCAAGATTCTAGTGTTTATAAACCTAACGATGAAGAAACAGTATCTGAAGTAATTAAACAAAGTTTTAAAAATAATTTACCTATAGAAATAGTAGGAACAAATTCAAAGAAATTTATTGGTTACAATATACAAACTGAGAAAACATTAGATTTATCTAATTTGAATGGAATAATCGAATATTTACCAGAAGAATTATATATAAAGGTTAAAGCAGGAACACCCTTAAATTTAGTAGAACAAGAGTTAGAAAAAAATAATCAACAACTAGCATTTGAACCAATTGATCTTGGTTATTTAAAAGATGGCATTTCAAATAAGGGCACTGTAGGCGGTTATGTAGCTTGTAATTTTGCTGGCTCAAGAAGATTTAAAATGGGAAGTGTAAGAGACCATATTTTAGGCTTTAAGGGTGTTAATGGAAAAGGCGATATTATAAAATCTGGAGGAACTGTAGTAAAAAATGTTACTGGATATGATTTATCAAAACTTATTACCGGTTCTTTTGGAACTTTAGTTGCTTTAACAGAAATTACTTTGAAAGTGGTACCTAAGAAGATTTCCCAATCAACTATTGTAGTTCATACTGACAATTTAAAAAAAATTTCTTCATTATTTGATAAAATTTTAAGCTCAAGTAATGAAATCTCAGGATCAATCTTCGTACCTGATGAACCAAAAAACAATAAATATGAAACAAACAAACAAAAAATATTTAAATTTAATGATTTAAAATTCGATGGATCTTTTCTCGCATTTAGATTGGAAGGGGATAAAATTTCTATAGACGAAAGAATTAAAGATTTAAATAAAGAACTAGATCTGAAAAAATATAAAACCTCTTACTTAGATGCCTTTCAGTCCTCTCCTTTTTGGAAAAAAATTAATAATCTTGAGCTATTTTCAAATACAAAGAATAATATTTTACGAGCGGTTATGCCGCTTGCAAATAGCGAAAAATTTATGAATTATTTGAAAAATAAATATAAGTATTATGTTGATTGGTCAGGATTTTTATTTTGGATTGAGGTTTTAGATAAGGATGAAAATAAAATTAAAGAAATTAAAAATTTTGTTTTAGAAAATGAAGGTTATATAACAATTATAAAAAGATCAGAAAATTTTAATTTTAATGAAAGTCTTTTTACAATAAATGATAATAAACTTTTTATATCTAAAAAAATTAAAGAAAGTTTTGATCCAAAAAGAATTTTTAACCCGGGAAAAATGTATAGAGAAATATAATGCAAACTAATTTTACAGAAACTCAACTAAAAGATAAAGACAACGAGTCTACAGAAAAAATTTTTAAAAAATGTGTGCACTGCGGAATGTGCAATGCTACCTGCCCGACTTTTGGAATATTAGGTGATGAATTAGATGGACCCAGGGGAAGGATATACTTAGTACAAGATATGTTAGAAAATGAAAAAAAACCAACTGCTAAAGTTGTAAAACATATTGATAGGTGCCTTTCATGCTATAGCTGCATGACCACTTGTCCAGCGGGTGTTAATTATATGCATCTTATAGATCACGGGAGAAAATATATAGAAAAAAATTATGAAAGACCTTTTTTTGACAGAACGTTAAGAAATTTTTTATCTGTAGTTTTGCCCAATACTTCATATTTTAAAATTGCTACCTTTTTTACTAAAATTGGAAAACCTTTTAGTTTTTTATTTCCAAAAAAGATTAAAGACATGATTAAATTAATGCCAACTTCATTACCCAAAAAAAAATTAAAGACAAAAGAAGTTTATTCCTCGAATATTAAAAAAATAGCTAGAGTTGCTTTATTAACTGGATGTGTACAAAAAGAAATATCACCCCAAATAAATGAGTCTACAATTAGAATTTTAAATAGACATGGGGTAGAAGTTGTGGTCCCCAAACAAATAAGATGCTGTGGATCTCTAAATCATCATTTAGGAAAAAGTGAGGACGCGCACACAGATTTTATTAACAATATAAATACTTGGTATGACGAATATAAAAAAGGAAACCTTGATGCAATTCTTTCTAATACATCAGGTTGTGGAACAACTTTAAAAGATTATGGATTTATATTTAGAAACGATGAAAAACTAAAAAAAAAAGCTAAAAAAATATCTGAGCTTACAAAAGATGTTTCAGAGTACTTATCAGAAAATCTTAATTTAAAATTTAAAAAGAAAAATAAAAAATATAGAATTGCTTATCATTCTGCTTGTTCAATGCAGCACGGTCAAAAAGTTCATGATCAACCTATAAAACTCTTAAGTAAGACGGAAAATGATATTATGGAAATACCCAAAGGACATTTATGTTGTGGATCAGCTGGAACGTACAATATTTTACAAAGCGAAATTGCACAAAAGTTATTAGAAGACAAAGTTAAAAATATTGAAAGTATTAATCCTCAAATTATATCAACCGGAAATATAGGTTGTATAACTCAAATATCGATTGGAACAAAAATTCCAATTTTACATACTGTAGAATTATTAGATTGGTATACAGGAGGCCCAAAACCAAAAATATTAGAAGTTAAATAATGAAAAAAATTTTAATTACTAGAAAATTGTTGAGAGCAAATGAAGAAAAGGCTTCAAAACTATTTAATGTAAAATTGAATTTAAATGATGAGCTTTATACTCAAAAAAAATTAATAGAGTTAAGTAAAGGATATGATGGTATTTTGACTTCTTTAACTGATAAAATGGATGAGGAAACAATCAATCAACTACCAGAAACCGTAAAAATCCTTTCTAATTTTGCTGTTGGATTTGGTAATATAGATTTAGAAGCAGCAAAGAAAAGAAGTATAGCTGTTACAAACACACCCGAAGTATTAACTGACGCAACAGCTGAAATTGGAATTTTATTAATACTTGGTGCTTGCAGAAGGGCTTCAGAAGGAATTCAGAGCGCAAGAGAATCCAATTGGAAATGGTCAGCTGATTACTTGATTGGAAAACAATTAACTGGCGCAAGACTTGGAATATTGGGCATGGGCAGAATTGGTCAAAAAATAGCAACAATAGCAAGATCTTTAGGTATGATAATACATTATCACAATAGATCAAAATTAAATTCAGAAAAAGAACAAGGAGCGATTTATCATGAAAATATCAAAAGTCTTTTTTCAGTTTCTGATGTTCTTTCAATTTGTTGTCCTGCAACTAAAGAAACTCAAAATTTAGTAAATAAAAACACGTTGGAGTATTTTCCCAAAGGAGCAATAATTACAAATGTAGCAAGGGGCGACATTATAGATGATGAATCGTTAATAGATGCATTAGATAGAAGAAAAGTTTATGCCGTTGGTCTTGATGTGTATAAGGGAGAGCCCAAACTTAATCCAGGATATTTAAAACATAAAAGTGCATTTATTCTTCCTCACTTGGGTAGTGCAACTAAAGAAACAAGAACCGCCATGGCAAATCTTGCAATTGATAATATTGAGGAATTTTTTAAAACAGGAAATTGCATAAATAAAGTTAACTAATAACAACCTGAAATTGTAAAAAAAAGTTTAATAAATCAGTGGTATAATTTGTTTTTTTTAATAGTTCTAATTCTTACTTGACCCCTGCGGCATTCTGTAATTAAATCCATCTAAATTACGTAATGAAAGAGGAGGAAATAAAATGAGAAGATTAGTATCTTTACTGACCTCGGTGTTATTAATATCTCTTTGGTCATCAGTTTCGTTTGCTGACGATAGAAATAAGAATATTGATAAGCTTAGTAGCTTTAAAAGCACAGGAACAGCCGCAGGTATAGTAGTACCCCAAGACGGCAAATATATGGAAAATATAAGAAACAATATTTTACCAAAAATTAAAATGCCTGCTGGGTTTAAAATAAGTCTGTTTGCTAGAGTACCAGACGCAAGACATATGGCAGTTGCAAGAAACAAAACAACTGTTTGGATTGGAACTAGAAAAGATAAAGTTTGGCAAGCAACGGACAGAGACATGGATGATGTAGCAGACACAGTGGAACAATTTAGCCCATCGGTTAATTTTGATATTCCTAATGGTGTATGTTTCAGTACAGATGGACATTTGTATGTTGCTGAAAGAAATAGAGTATTATGGTTTCCAGCAGCTGAGTTTTTCATGGAAAGTCCTGACACTGTAGCAATCCCAATTATACCACAAGGTGAATTAATTCCACCTGAAGAAGAGTCTTATAACCACTCTGCAAGAGTTTGTGCAATTAATCCTGCGGACAACAAGCTTTATGTAAGTATGGGGCAACCATTTAACGTAGCACCAGAATCTAAATATCCATTATACGATCAAGTAGGTATAGGTGGAATGATAAGATTCAACAGATTTCCTGGAAAATTAGAAAGAGAAGTTGTTGGAATTGGTATCAGAAATTCTGTTGGACATGCGTTTAATCCAAAAGATGGAACTCTATGGTTCACAGATAACCAAGTAGATGGAATGGGAGATGAAACTCCTCCAGGTGAGCTAAACAAAGCTTGCGGACTAGGTCCAAAAGTTTGGTATGGACATCCATATACTGGTGGTGGTGACGTAAGAACACCTGAATATAAAGGTAAGACAATTCCAAAAGCTTATGCAAACAATTATTGCAAACCTCAAATTGAGACGATTGCACATGCTGCTGACCTTGGAATGATGTTCTATACTGGTAATATGTTCCCTAAAAAATATCACAATGCGATATTTAGTGCTCAACATGGTTCATGGAACGCAATTAAGCCGAGAGGTGCTAGAGTAATGGTTACTTATCTTGATGGTAAGGGCAACGCTACAAAGATGGAGCCTTTTGCTGAAGGATGGATGACTGAAATGGGTACCTATTTAGGTAGACCAGTAGACGTTCAACAATACTTCGATGGTTCGTTATTAGTTTCAGATGATAAAGCTGGAGTAATATATAGAATCACATACGAAGGATAATTAATAAAAACTAAATTTAGGGACCGATCAAGGTCGGTCCCTTTTTTTTTAACGCTTAAAAATTTAAGAAAGGATGAAAATGAGAAAAATCTTACTAGCATTTTTATTTTTGCTATTTTCATCTGTTGTTGCGAATGCATCAACTGGTGACACTAAAATATGTAGCGGATTTGCAAAATGGATGAAGGATGGAACATTTAAGCAAATAAGAGAGAGCAAATGTATGACAGAAGCAGAGTACCAAGCATATTTAAATTCTCCACAATATATGTGTAAATACCTTGCCAAATCAATATGGAAAGAATCTGAGAGAGCTTACGGAAAAAAACAGTATCAATATACAGAAGAAAAATTAAAAAAAATCAAAGCTTTAAAAGATGAAGGAATTGCTCTTTGCGATGGAGGCAAAAAGGACCAAGGGTTAGCTAAACTTCGAGAAGCATTTAACATCATTAGTCACACTCGAATGAATTAATGAAATTAATAAAGATTATTTTAATAATAACTTGTTATCTATTTTCTCCAGCATTAGCTGGAGAAATAGATGCATCAAACGAGGCCAACCTTTCTGAGTCTTTAAAGACTGGAAAATTAAAAGCTGCTCAAATTTGTTCAGCTTGTCATGGATTAAATGGTACCGCTGCTTCTGGAGGTAATTCTCCATTAGTTCCCAATATATCGGGTCAAAATAAAGAATATTTAATTGTAAAATTAAAGGAATATAAAACTAATAAAATTCAACATCCACAAATGTCAATGATTGCTCAAATGTTAACTGATGACGATATTGAGAATGTTTCAAATTGGTATTCAAGCATTAAAGTAGAAGTATACGATCCAGAGAAAGTTTTGATATTAAACGAACTACAGTAAATTATTTTAAATAAATACAATTCTAGATTGTAAAAACTAATATTTTTTTGAAATTTATTTCTTTTTTTAAAGACTCTAATTAGCATCTATGCTTAAATATATGAAAGTTAATTAACTAATAAGAGGAGAAATGATGATTAAAGAAAAAAAATCATTGAAGGGAAAAATTCCTTCAAGACGTAAGTTCTTTAAAACAGCAGCATTAACAGGTGCAGCGGCTGTAGCAATGCCTTATGTAAATTTAGGCGCAGCTCAAACACTTAAAATGCAAGCTGCATGGCCAAGTGGAGCTAACATATTTTTTGAAATGGCAGGAGATTACTGCAAAATGGTTAGCGACATGTCAGGAGGATCATTAAAAATTGATCTTCAACCGGTAGGAGCAATTGTAAAGACTAAAGAAATTGGTCAAGCAGTTAGTTCTGGAGCTGTTGATATGGGTCACTGGGTTACTGCGTACTGGTATGGTAAAAATCCAGCTGCTTCGTTGTTTGGAACTGGACCTTCATATGGAATGTCATCTCAAGAAGTTATGGGATGGATGGAATATG
>MDSW01001077.1_pt1 | contig 14191 bp, 12 predicted proteins | sample 811171 | NCBI WGS metagenome assembly MDSW01 (sample SAMN05326641, study PRJNA326480) | marine metagenome | isolation source: seawater | place: Atlantic Ocean: North West | collected 2012 | reverse complement strand
CGTCGGCCGCGCGGCCGCGCCCGCCGGGCGCGTACAGCGCGCGCTGCGTGCGCTCCTGCCAGTGCAAGACGATGGCGCGGAGTTTGAAGTGGCGCCGCAGCTTCCAGTACAGAATCGGCACCCTTTCCCGCGCCTCGGCGCGCGCGTCGTTTCGCATCTTGCGCGTGACCATCGGGTGCGACGGCCCATACCTCGACGGCCAATAGAGGGGCGCGTTCTGCAGCTTGTACATGTACGGTATTGCCATGCACACACCGCCCGTGTACGGTCGGGCACGACCACGCCAGGGACGGCCACTTTTAAAGTAGAAGACCATGAGCGCTCCGATGTTGTGTGTGTGTATAATAGTGCAACTCGCGCCGCAAGCGCCAGCCGAGGCGCTACCGCCCGGTGAGAATGGCAATCGCGGCGTCGGCCGCGACCTGCGTGAGCCCCTCGCCCGGACGCCCGACGAGCGCGTCGCACATGACCGTCAGGACGAGGCGGTCCGAGAGCCCGGCGTGGTCAAACTCCTCCTCGTGCCCGTCGTCGAGGATGACAAACCGCCCGTCGAAGGCGTTTGCCTGCAACCACGCAACGACTTCCTCGCCCCGACGGGCGAGTCCGATGTTGGGCGTGTCGCCGATGACGTCGACGCCGTAGGCGGCGAGCGCCAGCACCAAGAATGCGCGCTGGTCGGCATTGTGTCGCCACGCCGTGGACAGCACGACGTCGGCCCCCGTGGTCCTGACGATGCGAGCGAGCTGTTCGAGACACGGGCACTCGAGCGGGACGTGGGCGTTTTCCGAGTGCGGAAACAGCGTCGGGTCAGAGTCGTAGGAGGCGTCTTCGCACCACTGCGGCGACATGTGCGCGTGGCTGTTGGCCAGGACGCCGTCGCAGTCGAGAAAGACAATGGGACGCTGCATTTTTCGCCGCTCTATAGTGCAAGGCGCGGCCGCGAGCGGTAGCCGCGTGCGAGGAGAAGCGTTTAGTCGTGTATATTCAGCGCCACAAACCCTATCACGCCAAGGCTAAACGCAATACCAACCACCCCGATTACGCCCACGACAACGTCTTCAAAATCCATGCTTACAAGTCTTCGCGGATTAGAGCATCGTTCTTCTCTTGGCAAAGCAAACTAGCGTTTTCGGCCAGCTTCAAGGCCTTTTCAGCGCGTTCGCGCCACTCGCCCATCTCGGCGGGACTCTTGCGCGCCTTGTGGCCGTTGAGAACGTTGCGCCGCTCGTCCAGCTCCTCCCTGGAGGCTTTCAGCGCATTGACGATGCCGAAACTCGAAGCGAGACGCAACTGGACGGAGACAATGTGAATGGCTCTCGAACGTTGAGCCGTAATCGACCAATGCTCCTTGATCACCTCCTCGGTTTCGCGTTGGAGCATGAGGGAGTTTGCAAACTTTTCGGGACCGCCCGCGACTACAACAAAGCGTTCGGCCAGGCCGCCCGTTGGCATGTATCCGTTGCCAGTCTTGAGCTGAGCCGGAGCGGTGACTCCGACCGAGGTCGGGTCGCCATAGTGGGCGTGCTCCGTCGACATGAGCTGCACTATAAAAAGCAGCCCGAGCGCAAGCGTCAGCCGACGGGCGTTAGCATTCGTTCGATTTCGGCGAGATGGTCGCTGAGCTTGAGGTTGGGCCCGAGCGCCCAGAGCTCCAAGGCTCCGCAAGAAGACCCGGATTCGCCGAGCGGCGCAATGGTAATCTCCGTTGGCGCCGCACAGGGGGCCGATTCGGTTGGCGGGGGGCTGCCTTCCGCGAGCATCGGGCGCAAACGGGAGTTTTTTTTATTAAGATTCCAACCACAAGCGCAAGCCGCACGCACCACAACCTACTACTCGCGAGTGCACTCTACACGCTTCGCATTGCAGCGGCCTAGTTGAGGTTGGCCTCGACCGCGTCGGCTGCGCCGGCTGCGTCGGCTGCGGCCGATGCCGCGGGAGACGGTGGGCTGGAGGAGTTCTCGCCGTCAGCGACTCCGCCTTCCTGCTGGATGACGCTTTCGAGCGTTTCCAGCACGCCGCATTTCGCGGCAACGGCGCGGCCTTCCTCCGTCTTGATCCATGTGGCGAAGACGACGGGAGCCTCGCCCGCCTTGGCGCGCCACTTCTTTTTGAGCGCCGAGTCATCGTCGGCGTCTTCTTGGTCGCTCAGGGGCATGTCCTCGCCGTCGTCGTCTTGGTACGCCTTCTCGTACTTCGAAGCGTAGTAATCATCGTACTTGCGCTTGCGCTTTTTGCGGTCCGCGGTTTGCTCGGCCGTCTCGTTGCCCTCGCCGCCTTCGACTATGCACGCGCCCTGGAAAGCGTCCAACCTTTCTTGGGCGAGGGTACTCGCCTCGGAGTAGAGTTCGTTGAAGACGTCCGCCTCAATGCCCTGCTCAGCAAGCTTTTCGCTTAGCGCCTCCTTGAGGAACTTGCGGTGCTTGTTCTGGATCGTCGCATCGGCAAACCACTCGTCGCGGCGTTTGCGAACGTCTTCGAAGCGCTCGCTCCTCCACTGCTTCTCCTGTTGGTCCAGGACGGCCTTACGCTTCTTTTCCGCCGCATTCGTCTTCGCGTCGTTCACGTGCACGTGATCCGGCTTCGCCTGTTGCTTTTGCACGGCATCCAGGATCTCAGCGTACTTGGCGTCCTTGATCTGCTTGGCCGTCTGCTGGCGGACCGGCGGCTTGCGCGCCGGCTTTTCCGGATTGGGCGTGACGATCTCCGCGCCTTGCGTCTCGCGGAACGTCGCGAGGGCGACGTCTTGCTCCTCCTTGGAGAGCTCCGCATACGGCCGCTCGCTCGTAGGCTTGGACAAGTCGTAATACGTCTTGAATGCCGAAGCCTGCTGCTCTTCCTGCGCCGCAAGCTTTGCGACAATGCCCTCCTTTCGCGCTTCGATGTTAGCAATGGAATCGTCGCACGCGGTTTTCGTCGCCGCGTCTTGCGTTTCTCTCCGCTGGTCTTTGCAATTCTGAAGCTCCGATTCGGTCGCCACCAGCTCCTTCCGGGTCTGAGTGGCTTGGAAGAGGGCGTTGCCCGCTTCCTTTTCGGCGCGGGCCTTCTTGGTCTCCCGGTCGTCGACGAGAACCGCATCGGTCGCGCTCGCATTCGGAGCTGGCTCCAGGGCATCCGCGGTGATGCCGATGGGCCCCAGCTCGTTGTTGGTGGTAATGCACAGCTGCTCATCCTCATACTCGCCGACGTGCTGCCCATTGCGGTCCTTGTGTTGGTTGGCGACTTCCTTGGCGACGCGTGCGTTGAGATCCCTCGCGTTCTTCAGAATCGGCTTCAGCGCATCCACCTCTTTGTTGATGGCGCTGATCTGATGCAGCTGTGGGCGATCGTCCTTTGGAATGAAGAGCGTGCAGACGTTTGGATCGTCGCGAAGCGACGGAGGGAGCATCACCTTGCGCCGCAGGCAGCCCTTGCAGTTGCCGGTGGCCTTGTCGATGAAGTTGTTGACGAATACGCAGTCGGCGCAGACGATGCAGCCGCCTTGGTTGCAACCGAGCCGCGGCTTGCGCTCGAGAGGCGTCGCCTTGTGCGTCTCATTCGGCGCCAGTCCGCGCACACGTCCGGACTTGCGCTTTCCATTGTCGGTCTCCTCGAATACGTGGAGACCGTGGCAAACGACGGACGGGGCCTGGTGCGGATTCGTGAATTTGCCAATGTCGGGCAAGACGGTCATCGCCCGCGTATCGATCGGAATCGACCCCTTCTTGTTCCACTCGCGCTGCTGCTTTTGAAAGGCAACGCAGTCGGTACCGCATGCGCATTGCAACACCTTGGACATTGTGTCGACCCGCGCATCCGCATCGTCCATCGTCTTCGTCAGCGTGGCAACCACCTTTGTGGTCGAAGCGTGTTCGATAATGTGAGTGACATCGGAATCGGGCATGAGCGCAGTCCCGGCGTCGACTTTTTTGCACGATTGTCTTCTACAAGTGCAAGCCGGAGCACGGCCGCGGAACGCCCCGGATTTGGCCGCCCTAGGGCCGCGTGCGCGCCCCGCGCGCGCGGGGCCACCCATGTGCAAATGCTGCGAGTTGCACTATAATTTTTCAAGACCCGACGCACGCCCCCGGCGTCTTCAAGCCCTACGCATACATGCACGCTACCAGTTTTTCTCTGGCGTATTCAGACTTGTGGTGGATACGACGGCGGAGGCGACTCTTCCGATTTCGGACCCACCGGAATTCCGAGAAAGGGCGTCTCGCTGGGCGGCTCTCTTTGAGGCTCTTCGACTTCGGTCCCGTCGCCCGAGTTGAACGTGGAGCGGCTACGAAGGAGCGGCGCGGGATTGATTGCGGAGACCTCCGACTCGGCCTCCATGGGCGGCATTTCGGACCACCAGCGCCCGCTGCAATACGTCCAAAAGCAGCGCCACAGCGACGCCAGCGTAATCGCGCCAGAGCATACCCACAGCCCCGTTCCGAGCCAGAAGAAGCCCGCGATGCCGACGGCGAGGAATTCGACAAACCACCAGCAGCCGTGCGCCCAAAACGGCGAGCGGCAGTTGACAAAGTTGTTCACAAACGGCCCCGAGCAGCAGCCTGTGCATTGGTCGTTGGGCGCGCCGCCGTAGAAGAAGCGCCGCCACCGCGACTCGGGAACGTTGGTCGCCTTCCACCAGATGATGGACACGAGGGTCAGCGGCAGCACGTGCCCCCAGAAGACGATGATCCACACGTACATGATCATGCCGTTCTGCTCGTACTCGTACGGCGGGTCGAGCCGCCGTACGGAGTACGCAATGTTGAAAATGCCGTTGAAGAGACTGACCAGCATCGACCACACGGCGATAAAGTAGAGAAAGCCCCGCAGCGAGAACTGGCGCACGTAGACGTATTCCTTGGACCGCGTACCGTTGAGCAGTCCGGGCTCTGGCGCCTTCTTCCGCCAGTAGTGGTCGACGACCCGCGTGAACATCGTCCTATACGGCCAGCCGATCATCTCGCAAACGCGCTCCGACGACGGGGCCTCGTTGGGGTTTGTGTTCTTGTACGGACCGCAGAGGTCCGCGCAACCCTTTGTCTTTCCGCACCCGTCGCCGCACAGCACGCAGCAGAAGACCGACATCTGGCAGCACGCGCGCGGAATGAAGAATAGGAGAAGCATCGTGCAAGTGGCCACGATGATGGCGAACAAGAATCCGTCGTAGTACTCGGACCACGCGGCGCGCTGGTTGTGCAGGATGTAGTACGGAAACATGAAAATCTCGCCGATGCCGAAGGCGTCGACCTCGCACTCGAACTCGGGACACCCGAGCACGGGCGCCCAGTAAATGGGCGCCTTTGCCGAAGGCAGCGTCTTGAGCCGAATCGTAAAGTGGCGCTTTCCGTCGTCCTGCGCCGGGCAGTCGGCGAGGCGGGACGCGTCGAACTTGCGAATCGGATCGTCCTTCTTGTACAGCGGGTAGTACGACGTCTGCGTAAATGGCTCGATCACGGGCGTGAGCACCGCCGTCGGCTCGAGCTTCCACTCCTCAATGTACGCGTCGTTGGGCGCGCACCCTCCGCATCCGACGTAAAGCTCAAAGTCGCTCACCAAAGGACGCTCCTGGTAATCGCCCCGGAAGACGACGTCCCAATGGAGGGTCTCGCCACCTTTGATGTCGACGTCGTCGAGGTGCAACTCGACGCCGCCATCGCCTTTGAGGTAGAAGGCCTGAGAAAACGTGTGGTCTCCGTCCTTTGGAGCGCAGCAGTTTGCGGGGCAGTCCCCGTCGTATGTCGGAGCGTGCGCGTTCGCTAGACCCGTCGCGTTGAGCAGCAACGCCAACAGAATACGTGAACGCATCGCCCGCCTCTCCACGCCGACCTCTGTCTTGTGGCAACGCCTGGGCGCGTTATCATCGGCTGGCGCTCGCGCGCGGCGGAGTTGCACGAGCGAAGAAAAAAAGCAACCGCCGCATGAACGACGCCGCCGCAGGGCAGCTCCGGCGCGCGTGGGCCAAGGCGGAAACGAAAAACGCCAAGATTACCAAGGCGCAGCTGCAGCACATCAAACCTGTGCCAAAGTCGGTCTCAACCAATGCCATGGCAATGCGCCAATGGGAATACAACTACGCCGTCGCAATATGCGACGTCGACGGTTCCAAACCGGTCGAACAGTCGACGTTTTTGATCGAATACGGAGATTCCACGTACAATATACCGCATACGCACGTGATCTCTTCGATCGGCAGCGCGCCCTTGCTCGACGCGTGGGCCGCAACGCCCTTTGCGGTTCCCAAAAAGGACGTCATCGACTACCATAACGAGGCGCGCGCACCAAACGGTTGCCGCATGGTCTGCTGGTTCAAATCGAACTGGCTTCGCTGGAAGCGCCTACCACAGGGCGCTCCCCCCGAAGGCGCGGTCGAAGCGGAGCGCATCGAGCTCCTCCCGGAAGAGGAGTGCTCCGTCGAATGGCAAATCCCGTACAAGAAGCAGCAACGCCCGGTGGTTGAAAACCGCGCTCCGTGCGCAATCGACGATGTTATCGTGGACACGCACTATAAACATCGCCTGTACGGGTACGCACCGATCGACGTGTTTGCCAAGTACATTGGCCACGAAGCGCTGATGGGCGGCGCTGACGGCGTCCCGCTGCTCCTGCGCTACTTCTTAAGGCTTCCCTTTGACTCCGGATCGGGACTTCCGATAATGTACCCCAAAGACGACGCGATGTTTGGCAAGACGCGGACCAAACTGCTCAAAACCTTTCAGAACATCTACCTCGTATACCCCGAGCCCGTCGAACCGCTGTGCGGGCCCAATGGCGAGGCGTACGCGCTGGGAGAGTTCCAGCGGGCCAAGGAGCGCAAAGAGGCGCCGACGCCCCTTTCGGTTGCGCACGTCGCACACTTTCAAAACGCGATGGGCGAGCGCGAAGAGATCCGCATCGACGACGTGGCCAAAACTCCGCTCGCAGGGCTGTTTGCGCCGCAACCGGTCATCCTCGCGGGGCTGTCGCCAACGCGCGACGAGCACTACAAGCGGTGCTCGGCTACTTTGACCTTGGAACCGCGTGAACAGGACCGTGTGATTTCGGGCCAACTCTATTCGCAGCGCTGCTTTGCGCTCCACGGTAATGCTGTCAACGTCATCAAGCAGTGCCTCGACCACTACGACCTGAAGACGGAATTCCCGAGTCTGACGACACTCGATCCCCTTCGCTGCACCGAGCCGCTCAACTTTGCCGCGCTCCGCGCCCGCGCCCGCGAAAAGCTCGGCCCGCCGCCGCTCCAGGGCGGCACGCTCCACGACAGCGACACGGCAAACCATCGCGACCTCTGGCTCTCGAAAGCGTGGAAGGAGGCGCGCTCGCTCTTGCCGTTTGAGCCGCCGTGGGTTAAGCCCGAATACGCTCCACGAGCCCACTACGATTGCCTTCCAGTGCTCTGCTCAAAAGGCTCGGCGACCGAACGCAACGGATCCCCGTGGCTCGACCTCAACACGTTCGGCTTGCCAACTACGAACAGCGAACGCGCCAAAAAGGCGGATCCCTATGGTACGTACCCCGGACGCGGAAGACCGCCGCTGCCGCCCGACTTTGACCACGAAAAGGAAGTCGGCCGCCGGCGCCTCGCCTTTGTCGACTGCGTGCCGGCAGCCCTGCTGCCCGACAAGCTGCTGCCAGCGCCGCTGCGTAAGCGGAGCGTGCGCGTAGATGCCGAAGACGCCGCGTCAAAAAAGCGGGCCGCGCCCGAGTCGTCGGTGTTGCCCGACCGCGCCAAGCTGAAGCGCGAAAACGAGACGCTGTCCTGCGAGCTCGCAATGGCCCGCTCGCTCATTCGCGAGCTCCAGGGCAACCCCTCGGTGCAGGGCGACTCGCCGCTGGCCTCGCCGCACATGCGCGCCATCGGACTCTAGGTCTGCGTGTAAAAGCGGCTACCGCTTGTAACGGTTGTTTGTTAAAAAAAAACTGGCGCGAGTTGCACGATCCATGTGGTCCGTTGCCACAGTCGAGCCCTGGTGGGAGCTCTACAGCGCCGAACACCGCGACGATTCCGAAGTCGAGCGAATCCAAGGCCACGTAAACGTGGCCAAGCAATGCGCCCAAACCTGCTTCCAGCTCCAGAAGTTTCACGACACCGTCGTCAAGTCCAGCGTATACGTCGAGCTCGCGCACCTTCCGGTGCGGCTAAGCCTAGGAACGGCGCAGCGCGTCCAAGACGGTCTGCGCGCGTCGTACGAAGGGTTTGTCAAACGCCTCGCCGAAGCAGCGGGCATCCCAACGCTCCCGCCGCGTTCGGTAGCAAACCTGGCCGACACTTATACGCACGCCACGTGGCGACTCGTCGCATCGTCGGGCTCGACCTCGGAGCTGGACGAACGCGCGCGGATCGTCAGCATGCTCCGCTCGCGAGCGCAAGACCTCGCCCTCAACGCCGTTCGAAGGATCGTCGTCCAACTCGATCACCATCGCGCGCTGATCAACGCGGTGCGCAACGAGCTGCTCGACTTGGAACGGCTCAAGCCCAGCGTGTCGAGCGCGGAGCGACCCACGCCGGCCATCCGGCGCTGGGTTGCGACCTTTGTGAGCAAAGGCGGGCTGCGCAACGTGCACCGGCTCGTGTCCTGCGCCAAGAGCCTTGGGTCGGACTTTCCGAATGCGTTCCTGTCCGCGCTCCTCTGCCTGCAACGGTCGCAGCGCGATCCGAAGAGCGCCGACGGGAAGCGGCTCACCGACGGCGGGTTTGAGTTCCTCGTCAGGAATCTGATGCCGCAACTGTCGGACGCAACCACCTCGCTCGCCAAGCTCGGCGACACGTGCGAACGCATGGCCCGAAACGCATCGACGAATGTGACGCTCAAGATTGCCATGGGATCCACCGTGCACATTTCGCTCTTGGACGAACTACCGCCCGCCTCGCTCGAGGGCGGCGTGCGCGCGCTGCAAGCGCCAGCGCACCTCGGCGCCTTTGGACCCGACGGCAGGGGCCGCGTCTACGTGCAAAACGCCGTGCAGCAGCCAAGCCAGATCCGCCTGCTGTGCACCGAAGAGGCGAGCTCTGCATGGCAGCTCCGCGCCCTCGCTGATATTACGGCGAGCGGAGCGCTCTCGATCCGAAACGTCGCCGGTTCGTACGCGCACTGGGTTATCAAGTACGAGTATGCCAAGCACGAAGGCGCGATGCGCCGGCTCTTTGAGGAAGAGCTCATACCGCTGGGCGCCCCGCCGCCCGAGATTGTTGAAGCCCCTGCCGAGGCCGAGGGATAAGTCCGCACACTCCCGCTAAAGAGCAGCAGCCCTTGGTACAACGCTCGTAACGCGCGGGGGTGCCGGAGTGTCATGTCGTTGATCGGAAACGTGAACAGTGGTAACAATCCGTACGCGGGCGGGAGCAAAACCCCCAATGCGCCCCCGCCCAATCTTGGCGGCAGCATCCCGAGCGCCAACACGGGCAACGCGCCCATCCAGGGCGTCAACCCGCCCGGCCAGCCGTTTTACGCGCGCAACAACGAGGGCTCGAACATTGGCATTCCCTACACGCGCCTTGTGCCGCTCGCCGGACGCAAGTACGTGACGGGGCTGGTCGTACCGGCCACGGGAGGAGCGGGACCCGTAAACGGTACGCGCTGGCTCAGCGGCACGGGCGCGGCGCCGCCCGTCAACATGGAAGGCACCAACGACCGTCAGCGACTCGGAGGCATGCAGACGATCACCGAGACCGAGGACATGCGCGCCACCAAGATCGGCTTCATCCTCGGCCGTCGCACCGTCGGCACTGGCGGTTCCGCCATCAAGCCAAAGGAGCGCGGGGATAACGACGAGAGCTACGAATACGGCAACGAAGACTACTCCTACTTTCTCTCCGGAACCGACGGCGTCAACGGCGTCGTCAACGTCGGCCAGGATCCCAACGGGACCCAGTTCCACGGCTGGCTCGCCCCCGGGATGTCGGGCACCGAGCGCTTCCAGAAAATGTGCTCGCTCGAGTTCCTCCAGGGCTACTTTGCGACGGTGCTCCGGAACAAGAAGATCCCCCTCAACGGGCTCGTAGTCCCGAGCCAACCCGACATGATTGCTTCCAATCCTGCCGGAATTGCCTTTCGCCAGCATTCGGGCTACAATGCCGAGTTTGTCGCGAGCTTTGCCGCGCAAAAGATACCGAACACCACCGCGGCGGCGTCCATTACCAACGTGCCCGACTTCGCGCCGATGCTCGGCGAGGAGGGGTCCGACCTCGAAAAATCCGGCAACCCTGCTAAGGGCGGAACGGTCCGCAAGCAGGGCGTCTTTCTGCGCGACGAGGGACCCTTCCTCCGCGGCAAGGGCATCACGAACGAGATGCTCAACGGCACCGTCGGCGGGTCGGCAACGTCCGACATGTTTGGGAAGCAACGGGCGGCCTACCGCGTCTCGCGCAACATCGGCGACGAGATCGCCTTCGACATGCTTGACAAGGCCATGGAGGAGGCCGGGCTCACCGACTGGCGGCCCGACGGCATCGTGCTCTCCAAGGGCGCCAACGATCCGAGCGACCAGCTGAGCGACGAGTTCTTCGAGGCGCGCGACGGGCAGCTCTTCAACATGCGCATCCAAGGCCCGGCGCACACCACCACGTGGACGGGCGACCCGGCGATGGAGGTGCTCCCGGGCGACAAGGTCTTCATCGCCATCGTGGCCGACGTGTGGTTCGATATCGGTAAGCTCACGGGCAACTTCGCCGACATCAAGACGTGGCTGGATTCGAAGACCACCGCCAACTCGAGCGCAGCCTGGAACAAATACGCCGCGGCGCGCGACAAGTACTTCTCAGACGAGCTCCTCACGGAAGACAGGCTGGGGGCGTTTCTCTCAGAGGGTAAGAAGGTCTTCAGGGGCGCCAGCGAGGAGTCCGTCCTCACCAACTTCCGTGTCATCACTACCACCTCTTCGCAGATGATCAACTACAGCCCCTTCAAGTGGACGAACTCTGCAGACCTGGCCGCCCCGACCAAGCGGAGACAAGCCGTCGACCGCGCTCCGAACAACGAAACGGTGACGCTTATCCAGGGCGCGTCGCGCATGGGCCTACGGCTCGGCGAATTGGGTGGTGAGTACATTATCGGAGCGTGGCAGATTGGCACCGTCCTCGACTCGGCCGCCTCGCGCGCTGTCATGCCTGGCGGCTCGTTCATGGGCGTGCGCACGGCGCCGAATACGATGGCGCACAATGTGTACGTGAACATCGGCTGGTGGTCCGCCGATCGCTTGTGGAGGACGTACATGAACGTCGAGGGCACGGTCAAGCCGCGCTACATCAAAAGCGATGCCAAGCCGACGCACGGCGTCAATCTCTCGCCAGACGATAGCAACTCCGCGCACAACAAGGCCTGAGCCGCTGTATTGAACGGCGTAAGGGGGGGGTGTGTGGGTCAAGGACCGTCTGTCGCATGTTAAAAGGTCGTCGGTGTTCCGTTTTTTTAAAAAAGAGCTCAAGCGCCGCTATCCGCCTACATAACGAGCTCCGTCGGAGCTTAAAAGGCAAACAACGGCGCCATGGCGCTCCGTCCGCGCTCGATGCACGAACAACTAAACGGGTACCTCTTCGGACCGGGAGGGACGCCCACCCAGGTCCCGACGCCGTCGGCGTCGCCGCGGCACGCGATGGCGCCGCCCAATGCGGACGTGCCCCAAGGCCGTCGCCCTATCCCCGCGTCGTCGGAAGGGCCCAAGAAGACCAACGCGCAAATCCCCGTGGCGCGGATGGTCGTCAAGCCCGACACCGCGCCAAACCCCTTTGCGCACGAGTTCCCAATGGAAGGCGACATCGTCATGGTCGAGCGCGACCTCACGTACAATGTCGTCAAGCACGCCGCCGCGCGGCTGGGCGGCACTGCCGGGTCCATGTGCCGCGTGCGAACGCTCCAGGACGTCGACGCCGAGATGCAGCGGCTGGCCTCGGGTCTGACGACGCGGTTCGTTGCGCCCGGAAACCCGAAGATCACGGCCGACGACCGCATCTTTCCGTGGTCGGTCGACGGCGTGGTCAACAACGTCGACAACGAGGACGAGTTTAACGAGTACAAGGAGCACACGATCGCCAACGTCGCCGTCCAGGGCCCGTGCCGGCTCCGGCACGACGCCGACGCACGAGGACCAATCGAGCCCAAGGGCACGCACACGCTCGCGACGGTGCTCGTCGGGCTGCTCGAGGTCGAGGACACGAAGAAGAAGACGTTCTCCTACCGCCTGCTGCGCTTTACCAACGCCGAGATTGCGCGAAACAAGAACTGGTTTGCAAAGCTCGTCGTGGCGGCGGGAGCGGCGGAGGAGGCCGAGCTCAGCAGCGGCGACAAGGTCGCGCACTTTGTCTGCGTGTGGACCGTGGGCAAGGTGCTCGACGCAAACCAATCGCTCAACATGCTGACGCTCAACGTCGGCGTATCGAGGCTGGACGCGCAGTTCTTCGACGCGGTGCCGGACTACCAGCAAGTGACGGACGTCGCCGGCGGTACGACATCGAAGCGAGTCGGCGTCTACGTCAAGCGCGTCCAGGGCAACAGCCCGTTTGACGCTACGTCCGACGCGAGGCTCGCCGACGGGACCGAGGTGCGCTTCGTCGAGGAGTGGACGCAGAGGACGTCGCCGACCCGGTATCCCGAAGAGACGCTCGCCGGCCGCTACGGGCCCTTTGTAAGCGACGGCGCGGACGTTGCCAACTTGCGCGAGGTGATCCTCGCCAGCGGGTGGCCGTAGCCGCTAGCAATGCGCGCGCATGTGTTTTTGTAATGTGCATAAGACTGCGAGGGTTTCCGAACTGACGTAAAAGACCCTTATACTCATGAGCGACGAGTCCGACGCCTCGCCGCCCGGATCGCCCGTTCCTTCGCCCGTCGCCTCGATCGCCTCGGTCGGCTCGCCGTCGGCGTCGCCCAAGCCCTCGACGCCGCCCCCACTCGCGGCCCAAGTCGAACCGCCACCTGTCAGCGCACACCGGAAGCCGGCGCGAGCCTCGCTTCCCAACGACTTTGGCGCGCTCGTCCCCGTCGGGTCGAAGCGGCCCGCGCACGAGCTCGCAGCGCAGCGCGCCAAGTCGAATGGCCCGTCCTCGAAGAAGCTCGCAATGCCCAGCACGTCCGTCGACCTCGAAGCCGACGGCCGGCCAGCGCTGCTCCAGTCGACCGAGCGCGCCGACGCGGACGAGCTCTACACCGAACAGGAGAAGGCGCTCTCGGAGTACCTGAAGCTCCACCCTATGTTAAGTTTGCGCGTCTACGCACACTCAAACCCACAGCTCCCCCGCGTGCGCCTTAGCAAACAGTGCAGCCATCTCGTTCTCCGATGGCATGGTCTGGTTCCAAGACGCTGGAAAGTTGGCAGCACCGACCGCAAGGCAGTTCTCCTTGGTGAGGAAGTACGTGTCGTCTTTGTTGCTCTGCTTCGACTGTGGGAACATGTTCGCCTTGCTCCAGCACGCCTTCACGTCGGCTGGGTTGGTGTGGTCGAAGTACACGCGCGGGATGCGGTGCCCAACCCACCACTTGGGACCGTGGTCGGAGATGGTCATGCCGCTGCCCTCGAGAAGCTCTTCGAAATGCTTTCGAACGTCCGGGCACGACGTGAACGAGGTCCGCTCCAGCAGGGTGCAGGTCTTCTGCCCGTTGAGTATGCCATTGAAGCTTGCGACGAGACGGAGGTTGAGGTTCAATCCGGGATTGGTCGCGGTCTTGTGAGCAAGACGCTCGTTCTTCACAATGCGATACTCGTGGCCCTTTTCCGAGTCCGCCCACTTCTTCCGCGACTTCTTGCCTGCGTTGCTGGAGTTGAACTTCTTGCGCACCGTCTTTCCAGTGGGACTTTTCCAGTATTCCGCACGCGTCTGCGTTCCTGTGGAGCCGTGGGCGTACTTGGTATTCACGGCGTTCTTCTTGGGCCGGCACTCTTCGCACGTCGCCCTCAGCCGTCCTTTGTGCTCGGCATAGGCCGAGAGCGGCTTCTCGCGGCGGCAGTAGTTGCAGCGCTTCATTTGCTCGCACGCATATAGCCACACCCTTGCATCCGATACTCTAGCGGCGCCACAGCATCGGATGCACCCGCGCGCGCAGGGAGGCCACCAACCACCGCACGCTCCAGCTCGTCGGCGACCTCGTCGAGCAGTCGAGCATTCCCACACGCGAGCTCGAGGTCGTCGGCAAGGCGTACGACGACGCCTACCTCCGCGCCCCCGACGTCGCCCGCGGCGAACGCCCTTGCTGCATGGGCGAGAAGTGCATCTGCGTTTGGCTCGCACGCT
>MDSW01215652.1_pt1 | contig 14192 bp, 11 predicted proteins | sample 811171 | NCBI WGS metagenome assembly MDSW01 (sample SAMN05326641, study PRJNA326480) | marine metagenome | isolation source: seawater | place: Atlantic Ocean: North West | collected 2012 | reverse complement strand
TCCAGTTCTGCTAAAAGAATTAATTAGCATTATTTCCCCTCTTTATGGTGGCACATTTATTGATTGTACTTTTGGTCAAGGAGGGTATTCAAAAAAAATTTTAGAAAATAAAAATAATAAAGTAATCGCCTTAGATAGAGATAAAGATACTTATACTTCTGCAAAAAAATTAAAAAAAAATTACGAACATAGATTTAAATTTTATAACCTTAAATTTTCTCAAATAAATAATTTAGAAGTTAAAAAAAAAGATCTCAGAGGTATCATTTTTGATTTAGGTTATTCTTTAGAACAAATTAAAAACATTAGTAAAGGATTATCCTTTAATAGCAAAGGTAAACTAAACATGAGAATGGGTTTTAATAATTTTTCAGCAGATGATGTTATTTCTAAAATGAGTGAAGAAAAATTAGTTAAAATATTTAAAACTTTTGGGGAAGAAAAGTTTTCTAAACAAATTGTAAAAAAAATTATTCAATTAAGAAAAACCAAAAGAATTCGAACGGAGGATTTAAAAAATATAATAGATAATGTTAAAAAGTATAAAAAATCAAAAATAAATAATTCCACAAAAATTTTCCAAGCTTTAAGAATATTTGTAAATGAAGAAATAAGTGAATTGATAAATGGTTTGATAAATGCATTCAATTTGATTCCAGTTGGAGGACTAATAGCAGTTGTAACTTTTCATTCATTAGAAGATAAAATAGTTAAATTTTTTTTTAAAAATTTTTCTGAAAATAAAAATTCTTCCAGATACATGCCTATTAAGCATGAAAGTATAAGATGTTTTAACTTAGAAAAAAAAAAACCAATTATTCCAAGTTTAGATGAATTAAAAAAAAATCCACCTTCTAGGTCGGCTAAATTAAGGTATGCAATTAAAATTAATAATAATTGTGAATTTAGTGAATTAAAAAAGAAATTTAAATACCTTACTGATGTTGAAAGTTTGAAGATTTAATAAATGAAAAAAATAATTTTTACGTTACCAATAATTTTTTTAATACTGGCAACTACTATAACTAAAGACTCAACAAAAAAATTGGATAAAAAAATTTTTGAAATTAAAGACAGAATAAGAATTCTCGAAGATAGATATGAATTAACTTTGCTTGATTATAATATTTTAACTTCTCCTAAGAAATTAATGGAGTACCAAACTACATTTTTTGAAGATAATTTTGTTCAAAAAAAATATGAAAATTTAAATTGGGTTACGGTCAATGATAAAATTATTCAGGATAAAAAAGAAAACAAAAATGAATGATACTAATAATATAAATAACTTTAACCAGCATAGTAAAGAATTTTCGTATGATGAAAACAAATCAAATCTTAAAATATCTTTTGAGAGAATAGCATTTATTTTTTTTGTATTTTTTATTATTGCAATTATTTTTTCATCAAAAGTAATTTTGTTAAGTTTACAGTCTAAGCCAGAGATTAAAAAAATAGTAAAAAAAGAAAACTTTAGAGCTAGTATAGTTGACAAAGAAGGAAATATTTTAGCAAAAAGTGTCCCAATAATTAATGTGGGCATTAACCCAAATTTAGTTGTTGATAAAGAAAAACTTTTAATATCTTTAAAAATAATATTTCCAAAAAAAGAATTTAGAGAACAAATCTATGGAAAAAAATTTTTTTATGTTAAAAAAAAAATTGAACCAGAAAAATTAGAGCAATTACTTCTTTTAGGAGATAAATCATTCATTCAAGAAGATGCCATAGCAAGAGTATATCCTAATAGAAATTTATTTAGTCATGTTATTGGTCAAATAGATAATAATAATAATGGAATTTCAGGATTAGAAAAAACTTTTGATTATGAATTAAGAACTTCTAGAAATCCTTTAAAACTAACTCTTGATACAGAACTTCAATATTTAATACGTGAAGAATTAATAAATTCAGCAAGTATTTTTCAAAATGTCGGAAGTGCCGCGATTTTAATGGATATAAATAATGGAAATATATTATCAATGATATCTCTTCCAGATTTTGATTTAAATAAAAGAAAAAAAATAGTTGATGCTAAGTTTATAAATAGAGCAACTAAAGGAGTTTATGAATTTGGATCTGTATTTAAAACTTTTGCTTTGGCAGCGGGATTTAATTATAAAATAGTTAAGGCTGACACTACATTTAAAGGTTTGGAAAAAAGACTTACATGTGGTCGTAATACAATATCAGAATATGATGATAAAATTCCCTCAGATTTAACTGCTGAAGAAATTTTAATTAGATCTGGCAATATTGGATCAGTAAGAATTGCTCAAAAGGTTGGTATTAAAAATTACGAAGAATTTTTGAAACTAATAGGAATACTAACAAATATAAACTTTGATATACAAGAGGTAGGACAAACACAGTTAGGAAAGTGGGGAAAGTGCAAACTTGCAACTGTTGCTTTTGGACATGGAATAGCGACAACTTTACTACAGATTGCAAAAGGATATTCAATCATTTCAAATGGTGGTTTTGAAATAAATCCAACATTGATACAAAATAATAATAAAATTAAAAAAAAAAGAGTATTAAATAAAAATTTATCTGCAAATATTAATCCTATTTTGAGAAAGATAGTTTCAACAAAAGAAGGTACTGCAGGATTTGCAAATGTTGAAGGTTATCAAATAGGTGGAAAAACTGGTACCGCAGATCAACCTGCTAAAGGAGGATATTCAAAAAAAAAAGTAAATACTTTTGCATCAATCTTTCCTACGTCAGATCCAAAATTCGTATTAGTAGTTATGCTAGACGAGCCAAAACCAAATAAAGAATTTGTATATCATTATAGAGATGGAAGAAATCCTTATAAGGGCAATTGGAGAAATACAGCTGGATGGACTACAGTTTGGGTTAGTGGACAGATTATTGAAAAAATTGGGCCAATTTTAGCCACAAAATATTAAGATTTTAAAAAATGTTTCTTAAAGATTATTTTCCAAAATTAAAAAAAAAATATCATAAAACAAAGTTTAAAGGAATTGCATTTAATTCAAAATCTGTAAAAAAAAATTTTATTTTTTTTGCAATTAAAGGGAATAAAATTAATGGAAATAAATTCATTAAAGAAGCCATCAAAAATGGAGCTAAAATAATTATATCAAAACAATCAAAAGAAAGTCTAAATAATAATATTTTATATCTACATAATAAAAATCCAAGGGAATTACTTGCAAAAATTATTTCAAATATAAATAAAAAAAAACCAAATAATTTAATTGCTGTTACTGGCACAAATGGAAAATCCTCAATTGCTAATTTTTATTATCAAATACTTAAACTAAATAATATAAAAGCTGCATCCATAGGTACATTGGGTGTATATGGAATTAATTATAAGAAAAAAAATTCTAATACTACTTTTGATCCATTAGAATTAAGTAAACTTTTAACCCATTTAAAAATAAAAAAAATAAATAATGTAATTTTAGAAGCATCCAGCCATGGCTTAAAACAAAATAGATTAGATGGTCTTAAATTCAATACTGGTATTTTTACAAATCTAAGTAGAGATCATCTTGATTATCATAAAACATTTAAAGATTATTTAGATTCAAAATTGATCTTATTTAAAAAATTAATGAAAAAAAATTCAAATATAATTTACGATAATGATATTAAAGAGTCTAAAAAATTAAAAAATATCTCAACATCAAAAAAATTAAAAAATTTGAATATAGGATATAAGAACTCAGATTTAAAAATCATAAGTCATAAATTTGTTAATCATGAACAAGAAATTAAATTTCTTTTAAAGAATAAAACTTATAGTTTTTCAACAAATCTTATAGGAAAAGTACAAATTAAAAATATCTTAATGGCAATTTTAGCAGCTTATAAAAGTAATTTATCTTTAGAAAAAATTATAAAATCAGTAGATAGATTAAAGCCTGTTCCAGGTAGATTAGAGAAAATAGGACAGTTAAAGAATAATTCGACAATTATTTTAGATTATGCTCATACACCAGATGCATTAGATGTTTGTTTAAGAAATATTCATGAACAATTTAAATTAAAAAAAATAAACCTTGTTTTTGGCTGCGGCGGAGAAAGAGATAGGTCTAAAAGAAAAATAATGGGAAAAATAGCAAACAAGTATTGCAATAAAATTTATTTAACTGATGATAATCCTAGGAGCGAAAGTCCAAAAAAAATAAGAGATGATATAAAAGTTAATATTTCGAGAAGTAAATTGTTAGAAATTCCATCTAGAGATCTTGCAATTAAAAAAGCTATTTTAAATATTAAATCTGATGAGATAGTTGTTGTAGCGGGCAGAGGGCACGAGCTTTATCAAGAATATAGTAAAACAAAATACTTTTCTGATAGAGAATCTATAGTTAAAGCAATAAGTAAAAAAAATTATACTTTAAATGATAGCTGGAAAACTAATATTGTTGAGGAAATTTTAAGTAAAAAACTTTCCAATAATATAAAAATTAATAATTCCTCTATTAATTCTAGAGAAATAAAAAAAAATAATATTTTTTTTGGAATTAAAGGAAAAAAAATAGATGGAAATAAATTTGCAGATAATGCAATAAAAAAAGGTGCTAGTTTATGTATTATTGATAAGAAATATGGAAAGAGTGATAAAAAAAAAAATAAAGGTAAAAAATTCATTAAAATTTTTTTCAGACTGTTCTAAACTTATAAGAACATCTTCTGATATTTTATCTATAGCAATAACGGGCTCTTCTGGAAAAACTTCCTTAAAAGAATTACTAGGAAGGTCATTGAATAAAATTTACCCAAGTACATATTCTATAAAATCTTACAATAATAAATATGGAGTTCCAATTTCTTTATTCAATATAAAAAAAAAACATAAGTTTGGAGTTTTTGAAGTTGGAATGAATAAAAGTGGAGAAATTGATTATTTAACTAAAATTATTAGACCAGATATTGGTGTCATTACAAATATTTCATACGCTCATATTAAGAATTTTAAAAATTTAAATGGGATAGCTAAAGCAAAGTCTGAGATAATAGATAATATTATCGAAAATGGAACTTTAGTTATTAACTCTGATGATTCCTACTATGAATATTTTAAAAAAAAGGCTTTAAAAAATAAATTAAAAATAATTTCTTTTGGAAAAAAAAATAAAGCAAACATAATGCTTACCAAAACAAGAAAAAATAAAAATAAATATTTATTTATAAACTTTAATGGAAAGAAAATAAAATTTGTAATTAATAAAAATTTAGAGATTTACAAGGATAATTTATTGGCAAGTTTAGCAGTAATTTCAAATTTTTTTGATTTAGAAAGTTTGAATAAAAATTTCTTTAACAATTTTAATTTACCTGAAGGAAGAGGAGATCTTAGTATTGTTAAAATAAAAAAGAAAAAATTCAATCTTATTGACGAGAGTTATAATTCTAATCCTTTGTCATTAAAATTTGCAATAGATAAATTCAGCATTTTGGATAGTAAAAATAAGAAAAAAATTCTTTTATTGGGCGATATGCTCGAACTTGGCAAATATTCGAAAAAGTTACATTCAAAAGCGGCAAAAATTATAAATAAAGCAGATATTGATAAAACTTTCGTTTATGGCAAACAAATAATTTATACTTTCAACAAAATTAGACCACAAATAAAAGGAAAAGTATTAAATTCAAAAAAAGATATCTTAAATTTTTTAGTTAATGATATTAAAAACGGTGACTATTTAATGATTAAAGGATCTAATTCAACCGGGTTAAATACTATCAGTAAAAATTTGAAATTAGGAAATTTAAGTGCTTTATAATTTATTTTCTAGTTTAGTTGAATTTTTTAGTTTTTTTAACGTATTTAAATATTTAACTGTTAGAACTGGATTATCAATGTTTACTTCAATGGTAGTTGTATTTATAGTTGGTGATCCATTAATCAAATATTTTTCATCTAAACAAATTCATGACCCAATAAGAGAAGATGGACCAAGCGAACATATCGTAAAAAAAATTGGTACACCCACAATGGGTGGTTTAATGATTTTATTGGGAGTTTTTTCTGGAGTATTATTATGGGGTGATTTAACCAATATCTATAACTGGTTTTTAATTTATATAACAGCAACATTTGGTTTATTGGGCGCTTATGATGACTATCAAAAAATAAAAAAAAATAATTCGAAGGGCATATCTTCAAAGTTAAAAATATTAATTCAAATTTTATTAGCTTTGATTGGTATTTTCATTTTGTACATCTTCAGCGACTCTGCTGAATTAAAAAATTTATATTTTCCTTTTTTCAAGAATTTAGTAGTCAATCTTGGTTGGTTTTTTATTCCCTTTTATTTATTTGTGATAGTAGGATCCTCTAATGCAGTAAATCTTACAGATGGATTAGATGGTCTTGCAACTGTACCAGTTATATTAGTTGCCGCATGTTTTGCGTTCATTAGTTATGTTACAGGAAATATTGTTTTTTCAGATTATTTACAAATTACTTATATCAAAGGAGTTGGTGAAGCATCTATATTTTGTGGTTCTATAATAGGCGCTTGTTTAGGTTTTTTATGGTTTAACGCACCTCCAGCAAAAATATTTATGGGTGATACTGGTTCTTTGGCCCTTGGTGGATCCTTAGGAGCCGTAGGAATTATAACAAAACATGAAATCGTTTTAGCAATTACAGGTGGCTTATTTGTTTTAGAAGCTGTTTCAGTAATTGCACAAGTAATTTCATTTAAATTAACAGGAAAGAGAATTTTTAAAATGGCTCCCATTCATCACCATTTTGAGAAAAAAGGTTGGCCAGAATCAACTGTAGTTATAAGATTCTGGATCATATCAATAATTTTAGCAATGATTGGTTTAGCAACTTTAAAATTAAGATAATGAATGTCTTAGGCAATTTATTGCATAAAAAAAAAATTTTAATCTACGGTTTTGGAAAATCAGGATATGCTTGTTATAAATTTTTAAACAGAAAAAATTTTTGTAAAATATTTGATGATAATAAAAAGAATATCCCAAAAAAGTATAAAAAAGATATAACAAATTATAAACAAATAAATCAAAATTTTTTTGATTTTGTAGTTTTAAGTCCTGGAATTGATTTTAAAAAATGTAAGATTTCTGAATATTTAGTAAGAAATAATGCAAAAATAATAAGTGAACTTGATATTTTTCACTTAAATTATCCAAAAATTAAAAAAATTGCAATTACAGGAACAAATGGAAAGTCAACAACTTCTAAACTGCTGTTTGATGTTTTAAAAAAAGCAAAAAAAGACGTTAGATTGACTGGAAATATAGGATTTCCAATATTGTTAGAAGAAAATTTTAATGAAGATACAATATTTATAATTGAAGCTTCGTCTTATCAATTAGAATATAGTAAATTTTTTCAATCAAATTATTCAATGATACTTAATTTGTATCCAAATCATCTTGAAAGACATGGTAATTTTAATAATTATATTAGATCTAAGTTTAAATTAATAGAAAATCAATCAAAAGAAGATTATGCATTTATAGAAAGTGAAAATAAAGTTTTAAATAAACTAATTAAAAAAAACCCTATAAAATCAAAAATTAAAAAAGTAAATTATAAAAAATATTTAAATTATTTAAAAATAATAAAAAATAATTATTTTAAAAATCTAATTAATATAAAAAATTTATCTTTTATTTTTGAAATATCTAAAATTTTTAAAATAAATTTTAAAGTAGTTTTATTAGCCGTTAATAAATTTAAAGGTTTAGATTATAGGCAGCAAATAATTTATAAATCAAAAAATTTAATTATAATTAATGACTCAAAATCAACTAGTCTTTCATCAACAAAAATTCTTCTTGAATCTTATGAAAATATTTACTGGATATTAGGTGGACTAGCAAAAAGGGGAGATAAATTGATATTAAATAAAAAATATTTCAAAAAAATTAGAGCGTATATATATGGAAAAGATAGGTATTTTTTTTCAAGAATTTTTTTTAAAAAATTAGAATCTAAAATTTCAAAAAATTTAAATGAATCCTTAAATTTAGTTTTTAAAGATTTAAATAAAGACAAGAAAAGAAAAGTTATTTTATTTAGTCCATCAGCTGCTTCATTTGATCAGTTTAAAAATTTTGAAGTTAGAGGATTATATTTTAATAAAATAATTAAAAAATTTATTATTTAATGAAAAATTATTTAGACAACTTTTATGATTGGTGGAAAAATATAGATAAATTTTTACTAATTATGATTCTTGGTTTATTTTTTCTAGGTTTGTTTTTTTCTTTAGTTTCTACTTCATTAATTGCTTCTGATAAGTTAAATACTAATTCATATTATTTTTTTTTAAAACACTTAATTTATATTTCATTAGCGATATCTGTTGTAATTTTTTTTTCTTTTTTAAATCAAAAAATATTAATTAATATTTCATTATTATTATTTTTTATTACTTTTATAACTTTAATTTTAGTTCCTATTATGGGAATTGAGGTGAAAGGTTCTAAAAGATGGTTGGATCTTTTATTTTTACCTAGATTCCAACCAGTGGAAATTCTAAAACCTTTTTTTATAATTGCTTTATCACTATTACTTTCTTTAAAAAGTAGGAAGTTGTATTTAAGGTATATATTAAGTACAATTTTAATTTTCCCAATTTTGTTACTATTAATTTATCAACCGGACTTAGGACAATCTTTATTAATATCTATGGTTTGGTTGGCTTTGGTATTTGTTTCTGGAATTAATATATTTTTATTTTTTGTGTTTTTTTTAATTGTTGGACTTATTGCCAGCTATTTAGTTATATTTATTCCTAAATTTCAATATATAAAAGTAAGAATTATTTCATTTTTGGACTCTTCATCAGGTAATAATTATCAAGCTGACAAAGCTAGCGATGCTATTATTAATGGAGGTTTTTTTGGAAAAGGGATTGGTGAAGGCACTTTAAATTCTAGGGTACCAGAAGCCCATACAGATTATATTGTCTCTGTAATATCTGAGGAATTTGGGGCTATAATCGTTATAGGTATAATTCTAATATATTTAATTTTTTCTTACAAAGTTATTCAAAAAATTAATTTATTAAATGACAATAAAATCAAATTAATTTTAATTGGATGTATTTCAATAATTTTATTACAAACATTTGTACATATTGGTGTTAATATAAGATTATTGCCCACAACTGGAATGACATTACCTTTTTTAAGTTATGGTGGATCATCTATAGTAAGCACCGGATTAATATCTGGAATAATTTTAAATTTAACAAAAAGAAAAATTAACTAACTATGAAAAGGGTATTGATAATAACTGGTGGAAGTGGAGGACATGTGATTCCTTCTTTATCAATATATGATCACTTAAAAGAACATTTTGATATATATTTAGTAACAGACAAAAGGGGATCTAAATATATTAATCAAAATAATTATGAATATACATTAATAGATGTACCAAACTTATTTTCTAAGCTATATTTAGTTCCATTTAATCTAATAAAATTTTTTACATCTATAATAAAATCTTATTATGTTTTAAAAAAAAATAATATTGATTTTTTGATCAGTATGGGTGGTTATATGTCTTTCCCTCTTACAATAGCAGCATTATTTTTAAAAATAAAAATTTTTCTTTTTGAACCTAATTCTGTTTTGGGAAGAGCTAACAAATTTATGATTAGATTATCAAAAAAAATAATTTGTTATGATAAAGATATAAAATTTTTTCCAAAAAAATATAAAAATAAAATTTATTTAATAAATCCAATTTTAAGAAGAAAATTTTATTATATCAATGAAAATAGAAAAAAAGATTTTGGAGACCCTAAGAAGATTTTAATTGTTGGTGGAAGCCAAGGTGCAAAATTTTTTGATGAGATTTTAACTAATGTAATTATAAAAATTTCTAAACAATTAAATATTGAAATATTTCAACAGGTACAAGATAAAGATAAAAAATTTTTAATTGAAGAAAAATATAAAAAACATAGCGTTAAATATTCATTATTTGATTTTGACGAAAACTTATTTGAAAAATTAAATAATTGTGACTTAGTCATTACTAGATCTGGAGCTTCTACAATTTCAGAAATTTCTCAATTATGCATTCCATTTATTGCTATTCCTTTTCCTTTTGCAAAAGATAATCATCAACTTTATAATGCTAAATTTTATGAAAGCCTAAATTGTTGTTGGATAATAAATCAAGATAAAATTGAGGAAGAAACTCTAAGCAATAGAATTATTCAATTATTTAAAGAAAGGCATGATTATTTTATTAAAAAGCAAAATTTAGAAAAAATATCTAACCAAAAGACTTGGAATATTGTAAATAAAAAATTATTTGATCTTATAAATGAAAATTAATTTAGGAAAAACAGAACTTATTCATTTTGTTGGTATAGGAGGCATAGGCATGAGTGGCTTAGCCTTGATAATGAATGGTTTGGGTTTTAAAGTTCAAGGCAGCGATATATCAAAAAACAAAAATGTAGAAAGGTTAGAAGAAAGAAAAATTAAAATATTCTTCAAACATAAAAAACAAAATGTTTATAAAACTACTATTTTAGTAGTTTCATCTGCAATAAAGTCAGACAATCCAGAGTTAATTCAAGCAAAAAAATTAAAACTACCAATATACAAAAGAGGAGAAATGTTGGGTCATATTGTTTCCTTGATGAGAAATGTTGTTGTCACTGGCTCACATGGCAAAACAACAACAACATCATTGATTTCAAATATTTTTACAGAGTCAAAATTAGATCCAACAATAATCAATGGAGGTGTACTTAATTCATTTGGGAACTCCGCTAAGTTGGGAAAAAGCAATTGGTGCATAATAGAGTCGGACGAGTCTGATGGAAGTTTTCTAAAGATTCCATTTACTTTCGCGATAATAACCAACATAGATTCTGAACATTTAGATTATTATAAATCTTTAAAAAATTTAAAAAAAAAATTTTGTGAATTTCTTGAAAAAATTCCATCTGTTGGAAAAGCATTTTTATGTATTGATGATAAAAATATTAGAGAAATTTTAAGTAAAATAAAAAACAAAAACTTTTATACTTATGGTATTAATAAAAATTCAAATTTTCAAATACTTAACATTTCACAAAAAACTAATTTTTCGAGCTTTGATATAAAAATCAATATTCCGGGAAATAAAAAAATAATTAAAAATATTAAGATACCTTTAATAGGAGTTCATAATATCAAAAATGTTACTTCTGCAGTAGCAGTTGCATTTTCAATAGGAGTATCTGAAAAAATTATTAAAAAAGGATTAATTAAATTTAAAGGGGTGCAAAGACGATTTAGTTTTTTATTTAAACATAACAATGCTATTTTTATAGATGATTACGCACATCATCCGACTGAAATAAGTTCAGTTTTAGAAGGAGTAAAAGAAGTTTATGGAAAAAAAGAAATTATATGCGTATTTCAACCGCATAGAATTTCACGAGTCAAAAATCTTAAACTAGAATTTTCAAGATCTTTCAAAAAAGCGGATACAATATTATTATGTCCTATTTATAAGGCAAATGAAAATTTAAAATTAGGCTTTTCCTACTCTTCTTTTGCAAATCTTATAATTAAAAATTCTAAAGTAAAATTAGTAAATATAAAAAATGAAATTGAACTAAAAAAATTTTTAAAGCAAACAGCGTATGGTGAAAAAATTTACATAGGCATGGGAGCTGGTTCCATTTCAAATTGGATGAAAAATTTAAAAAATAATATTTAATGTTAATTAATGATTTAGAAAAATTTGCTAACAATATTAAAAGTGAAGTATTATTTGATTTTGATATCAAAAATTTTAATTGGTTTAACATTGGTGGAAAAACCCGAATTTTTTTTAAACCAAATTCCCTTAAGGAACTAATAGAGTTCCTTAAGTTATACGCTAATAGAGGAAAAATATTTATTCTTGGATCAGGGTCAAATGTATTATTTAGCGATAAAACATTTCAGGGCGTAGTTATTAAATTGGGAAGGAATTTTTCAAATATAAGTATTTTGAATGACGATACAATAGTAGCAGGAGCCTCTTCTACTCAAAAAAAATTATCAGAGTTTGCTAAAGAAAATAATATTGGTGGATTGGAATTTCTATCTTGTATACCTGGATCAGTAGGTGGTGGCATAAGAATGAACTCAGGTTGTTTTGGAAGAGAATTTAAAGATATTTTAATTTCTTTACAAGTTATTGATTTTGATGGAAGAGTAAAAACAATACCAGCAAGTAAAATTAATTTTAAATATAGAAATATTGATTTATCAAAAGATATAATTTTTTTAAGCGCAACATTTAAAGGTTTAAAAAAAAATAAATCTGAGATTCAAAAATATATTGATGAACTTAAAAAAAAAAAAGATATTTCTCAACCAACAAAATTAAAAACTAGCGGAAGCACATTTAAAAATCCTAAAGATCAAACAAATAAAAAAGTTTGGGAATTAATAAAAGCCTCTGTCTCAAGTGATGTAAGTTTTGGCGATGCCACAATCTCCAAAAAACATTCTAATTTTTTTATTAATAAAAAAAATGCAAAGTATGAAGAAATGAAATCTCTTATTGAGTACGTAAAAAATAAAGTTAAAGATAAAACTGGAATAATATTAGATCTTGAAATTGTAATAGTTGAATAATGAAAAAAATATTAATTATTGCTGGCGGATATTCAAAAGAAAGAGAAATAAGTTTGTTAACTGCAAAGAGTGTTTATAAAGAATTAAAAAAAAGTAAAAAATATAAAATTTTAGTTAGAGAACCAAATGGCAATTTTATAAAGGAATTAAGAAAATTTAAACCTAAATTGGTACTTAATCTTTTGCATGGAAGGTATGGAGAAGATGGATATATACAAGCAATATTAGAAAGTGAAAAAGTTAAATATACTCATTCTGGGGTTTTATCTTCCTCTCTAGCAATTGATAAAGAGCTATCAAAAAAAATTTTTGTAAAAAATAATATCTTGACACCTCCTTACATTAAATTTGATTTTAAAAAAAAAATTGAAAAAAAAAAAACAATTAAAAAAATTATTAAAAAATTTAAATTTCCAGTTGTTATTAAACCAATAAATGAGGGCTCTAGTGTTCATGTTTATATTTGTAATAAATCCAATTTTTTTAAAAATTTATATAAACTTAAAAATTATGGTCAAATATTAATAGAAAAATTTATACCTGGTAGAGAAATACAAGTGGCAATTTTAGGTAAAAAAAAATTAGGCGTAATAGAATTGAGACCCAAAAGAAAATTTTATGATTACGAAGCAAAATATAACCCAAAAGCAAAAACAGAACACATTATTCCAGTAAATATAACCAATAATGAATACAAAAAAGTAACCTCTATTGCTCTTAAAGCACACAATCTTCTTAAATGCAGAGGTGTAACTAGATCAGATTTTAGATTTTATAAAAATAAATTTTACTTATTAGAGGTTAATACCCAACCTGGTATGACTTCTCTTTCTTTAGTTCCAGAAATAGCCAAACATCACAATATTAGCTTTTACCAGTTAATAAATGAGATCATTAATGATGCATCGATCAATAAATAAAAAAAAAATATATCTTTATATTTTTATATTTTTATTTTTAAGCACAAGTAATAATTTAAATTTATTAGAAAATTTTAGTAAAATTGGTCTTATTAAAAGTATTGATATTAATGGTTTAAGTAAAAATGAAGAAATGCTTATTAAAGAGGAATTAAAAATTCATCTTAATTCTAATGTTTTTTTATTAAATAAAGATTTGATTTTAAAAAGTTTAAATCAATTTAATTTTTTAGAAAAAATAATAGTTAAAAAAATATTTCCTTCAAAAATAATAGTAGATTTAAAAAAAACAAAATTTGTTGGCATTTCAATGATTGATGGTGAAAAATATTATTTAGGAAGCAATGGCATGTTAACAAATTCAAATCAAATAAAAAATAAAAATGATTTACCATTAATATTTGGAAACTTTCAAATCAATGACTTTTTAGAACTGCAAAATATTATAAAAAAACAAAATATTGATTTAAATCAAATTATTAAATATTTTTTTTATAGAAATAAAAGATGGGATTTAGAATTTAAAGATGGTTTGTTATTGAAATTACCTTCAAAAAATTTAGATAATTCACTAAAGATTTATAAAAAATTAAATCAAAATAACGATTTAAAATTAATAAGAATTATTGATTTACGAATGAATAATCAGATAATTTTGAC
>MDSW01053069.1_pt1 | contig 14192 bp, 15 predicted proteins | sample 811171 | NCBI WGS metagenome assembly MDSW01 (sample SAMN05326641, study PRJNA326480) | marine metagenome | isolation source: seawater | place: Atlantic Ocean: North West | collected 2012 | reverse complement strand
TCCAATTCTTATGGCATTTATATATTGATGGCAAATATTTTCGATCTCCTGAGCAAGCTCAAAAGTCTTTTCTAAATTTTCTCCAAAAGCAACCTGACCGTGATTAGCAATCAAACAAGCTGTTCTATTTTTCAAAGCTTTAATTATATTTTTTGAGAGATTTTTTGTTCCAAAAGTTGCATATTTACTGCATTTAATGTCTTCTCCCCCAGCTACTGCAACCATATAGTGAAACGCTGGAATACCTTTTTGATGAGTAGAGACTGCTGTAGCACACGTAGAATGAGCGTGAACAATCGCTTTGGCCTCTTTTTTATTCACATAAATATCTTGGTGAAATTTCCATTCTGATGAAGGGTTACCTTTTTTTTTATCGTAATTACCTTTTAAAGACACGAAAACTATATCTTTAGGTTTTAAAGTTGAATACTTTCTTCCTGATGGAGTTATATAAAATCCATGAACTCCCTTCTCTTTTGCTCTTGCAGAGATGTTTCCAGACCTTAAAGCTGATAAATTTGTGATATTTAACTTTTTTGAATATTTTATCACTTCGGCTTTTAATTTACTCACTTAAATAAACCTTTCAGTCCCTCAACTGATGCTTCGCAAATACCTTTCTCCGTAATTAAACCAGTAACTAGTTTAGCAGGTGTTACATCAAAGGCTAAATTAAGTGACTTGCTTTTTTGGGGATAAATTCTTATTTTTTTAATTTTATTATTTTCATCAATTCCCTCTAAATGAGACAATTCTTCTGAATTTCGTTCTTCAATGGGAATTTGTTTATGGTCCTTAATGCTCCAGTCTATAGTTGAACTTGGTAAAGCAACATAAAAAGGTATATTATTGTCTTTTGCAGATAAAGCTTTTAAATAAGTTCCTATCTTGTTGCAAACGTCTCCATTAGATAAAGTTCTATCAGTTCCAACAATACACATATCAACCTGGCCTCTTTGCATTAAAATACCACCAGAATTATCAGTTATTATTGTATTTGGAATACCTTCTTCATTTAATTCATATGATGTCAAATTAGCTCCCTGATTCCTCGGTCTTGTTTCATCAACCCAAACATGTACTTTTATTCCTTTTTTATGTGCATGATAAATTGGTGACGTAGCTGTTCCCCAATCTATAGTTGCTAGCCACCCAGCATTACAATGAGTTAATATATTAATTGTATCTTTTTTTTTACTAGAAATTTCCTCAATAATTTTTAAACCATAAAGACCTATTTTTTTACAGAAACCAACATCCTCTTCCACAATAGCTTTTGCTTCATCAAGTGCGATCTTAAGAATGTCTTTTTCATTAACTCCAGATAATTTTTTCATCATTCTATCTACTGCCCATTTAAGATTAATCGCTGTTGGTCTTGAATTTATTAGATCTTCACTTGATTTTTTTAAAAAAGATAAATCATTTTTTTCGATTATTGATAAAACCAAGCCATATGCAGCTGTAGCACCAATAAGAGGGGCTCCCCTTACCTCCATTGTTTTAATAGCATTAATTGCATCTTTTATAGTTTTTAAATCTTTAATTATAAACTGATGGGGTAATTTTGTTTGATCAATTATTTTGACTAAATTATCTTCAAACCAAATAGTTCGATAAACTTTATTTTCTATTCTCATTATTTATTATTAAGAACTCTTCCCGCTATATTTTTTAGTTTTTTGATTGTTTTTTTAGTTCTTAATTTTGGGTCTGTAATAATTGCAACATCTAAACAATTATTTGCTGCATCTTTATCTACAGAAAAATTTTTATACATTTTAATAACTTCTTTAATCATATTTTGTGCATTAAAGGCATTTTTCATTAAAGTTTGAACAACCATGCTTACATCAACTTCATCATGATCTGGATGCCAACAATCGTAATCAGTTACCATTGCTACTGTGCAATATCTAATTTCAGCTTCTCTAGCCAATTTAGCTTCAGGCATATTAGTCATGCCGATTACATCTGCTCCCCAAGACCTATATAAATTTGACTCAGCTAATGTTGAAAATTGAGGTCCTTCCATTACAACATAAATACCTCCAACTTGGTGGGATATACTCAACTTTTTTAAAGCGGCCTCACAACAATTGGAAAGCCCAGTACTGGTTGGTTGTGCCATTGAAACATGGGCAACTATTTCTTCATCAAAAAAAGTTTTAATTCTTGAAAATGTCCTATCAATAAATTGATCTACTATCACAAATTTTCCTGGTTCTAAGTTTTCTTTAAGAGAACCAACTGCTGATACGGAAATTATATCGGTAACTCCTAATTGTTTTAGTGCATCAATATTTGCTCTAAAGTTAATATTAGTTGGACTAATTTTATGACCCCTAGAATGCCTTGGAATAAAACATATTTCTTCTTTACCTAGTTTAGCTGTTAAAATCTCATCAGAAGGTTTTCCCCAAGGAGTATTAATTTTTTTCCATTTAACTTTTTCAAATCCCTCCATTTTATAGAGACCACTTCCTCCAATTATCCCAAGCTTTCTTTTTTTCATTGTTTAATTATTAATCCTTTTTTGTTAAAACTTGAAGCGAAAATATGGATTTAAAAAAATATATTAGATCTATTCCAGATTATCCAAAAAAGGGAATTTTGTTTCGAGATATTACAACCTTGATAAAAAATCCTGATGCATTTAAATTTACTAACGATAAAATTATTGAGATAGCTAAAAAAACTGATTTTGATAAAGTTGCAGCTATTGAGTCAAGGGGTTTTGTATTTGCTTCTGCTATTTCATATATTCTTCATAAACCTTTCATATTATTAAGAAAAAAAAACAAGCTACCTGCTGACACCTTTTCAGTCGATTTTACCTTAGAATACGGAAATGCTACTATAGAAGTCCACAAAGACTCGATTAATAAAGGAGAAAAAGTTTTGGTAATTGATGATTTAATCGCGACGGGTGGAACAGCAGAGGCTGCAGCAAAATTAATTGAAATTTCAGGAGGTTTAGTTGCAGGTTTTATTTTTGTTATTAATCTATTTGATCTGCCAGGAAATAAATTATTAAAAAAAAAGGGTTTTAAAACTGATTGTTTAATAGAATTTCCAGGGCATTAATTTTTATTTTTAGTTATCTCTTCAATATAATTTTTAAGATCTATTTTACCAAAATGTTTATATATTTTATTAGATAAATTTTTATTTGTTAATGCAGATGCAAATCTTTCTCCTTTTCTTTTCGGTAAAAACTTAATTTTAGTTTTAAATAATTTTGCCACTTTAATTATTGAATAATTTTTTTTACTAGCAATTCCATAATGTCTACATAAATTTTTTTTCCAGGCTAGAAAACAAATTTTTATTGTATCATCAATATGAGTAAATCGTCTTGTTTGTGTTCCAGGTTTAACTACTGGAAGAGGTTTACGTCTTTCATAATGATCTTCAAATATTCCAATAACCGTCGACATACTTCCTGTACTAATTTGATTAGGACCATAGACATTATAAAAATAGATCACTTCATATTTAAAATTAAACCATTTCTTTAAATTTTCTAAAAGCTCTAAATTCTTAGCCTTTGTAAAAGCGTAAGGAGATAAATTTTTATCATTTCCTTTATTTCCTAAAGATGCTGAAGTCGCTGAATAAATTAATTTAATCTTATTTTTTAAACAAAAATTGAAAACAGAGTTTGAACCTACTGAGTTAGATTCTATACATTGATTCATTTTAAGAAAACTTTGATATATTCTTGCAAATTCACCAAAGTGAAATAATGATTGAATTTCATTAGGACGCTTAATAAATTTTGAAATATTTTTTGTATTACCTTTAATATATTTGACTCTTGGGTTTTTAATATGATTTTTTTTCTTTCCTGAAGAATAATCATCTATGCTTATAATTTTATATTTTGTTTTTTTTAAAAACAACTTAATTAAATTAGTTCCAACAAATCCTGCCCCTCCTGTTATTATAATTTTACTTTTTTTTAACATAAAATTTTAAATATACTTTCAATTAAATTAAATCAATCTAATCTTGGTCTAAACCAAGAATCTTTACTAATAATAGAATTAAAGAGGCCTGAGGCTCTATAAAAATTTGATTTAAATTTTAATTTATCTGAAATTAAAAAATAAAAGCAAAATTTTAAAAACGAATTTAATAAAGACGGAAGACTTTTACATAAAGCTATAGCTAAACCAAAATGTTTTCTCCTAAAATAAAACTTTGACCAACTCCAGTGCCAATTTCTCGAGTATTCAATCTCATCTGAATACTTAGTGTCTACAGCTTTAGCTCCTAAGTGTGAAATCAGTGATTTATTATAAACAAAAATTTTTTCTCCTTTTTTTTTTACTCTAAGACATAAATCATCATTTTCTAGATACATAAAAATTTTTTCATCGAAAAAATTGTTCTCAAATTTCGTTTTATCTAATATCATTGCATATCCATCGACGCTATCTACCTCAAATAAACTATTTTTTATTTTTGTTTTATTATTTATTTTGTAATTAGGATAATTTTTATCTTTATTTATTGGACTTAAAATCGCGAAATTTAGATTATGTGATATTTTTAAAATTTCATCGATTGTATTTTTGTCTAAAACTACATCAGGGTTAAGTATCATTACGTATCTAGTTTTTGATTTTTTAATCCCAAAATTATTACCTGACCCCATTCCCAAATTTTTTCCTGTAAGGTAGCATTCTATATTTCTATATTTGCTTGATATTTCATTTATAAAATTTTCATTAGAAGAATTTTCTACTACAATCTTTTTTATATCCGGGTCGATTGAATTTAAGCAACCTTCTATTACTTTTTGACTTTTAATTGTCACTATTATTATTGTTAAATTTTCTTTTGTGATTAGCATCAAAAAAAAGCCTTCATTGTGATAGAGAGTATACTTAAATTTATAAATAATATACATAATTAAAGATGAAAAGATTTATTATCACCGGTGGTTACGGGTTTATTGGGAGCAATTTAATTCATATGCTTCTTAAAAAAAAATTTGTAGTCTTTAATATTGATAACTTGTCGTACTCAGCGCAAAAATATAACTTGAAAGATATAAATTCAAAAAAATATTTTTTTAAAAAAGTAGATATTAATAACAAAAATGATCTATTAAGAATTTTCAAAAACTTTAGACCTGACGGGATTTTTAATTTAGCTGCAGATACTCATGTTGATAGATCTATTGAAAATTCTTACAATTTTATAAAGAATAATATTCTTGGTGTTTATAATCTCCTAGAAGCTATAAAAGATTATAAAAAAAGAATAAGATTAATTCACGTTTCAACTGATGAAGTTTACGGAGATATTGTCGGATCAAAAAGATCTTCTGAACAGTATCCTTATAGACCGAGCTCACCTTATTCTGCGTCTAAAGCCTCATCTGATAATTTGATAAGTGCATATGTTAGAACTCACAAAATTGATGCTTTAATATCTAATTGCTCTAATAATTATGGACCAAGGCAGTTTCCTGAAAAATTAATTCCCAAAATGATTTATAATATTCTTAAAGGCAAAACTTTGCCTATTTACGCCAAAGGAAAAAACTCTAGAGAATGGTTATATGTTGATGATCATTGTGAAGCATTAATTAAATTATTTTTTCGTGGGAAAAAAGGAGAAAAATACAACATAGGCTCTGGGATGAATTGTAGTAATGTTTTTATAGTAAAGAAAATTTTAAAAATATTTAAAAAAAAGAATTTTAAAATAAGTAAGAAGGTTAAAATTGTTTATGTTAAAGATAGACCTGGACATGATTTTAGATACGCTTTAAATAGTAATAAAATAAGAAAAAGTTTAAAATGGAGACCAAAAATTAGCTTATCCCAAGGTATAATAAAAACAGTTGAGTGGTACATTGAAAATAAAAAATTTTTTTCAGGTATTCCTAAAAAACTCTTCACTAAGAGATTAGGTAACAAATGATTAAGAAAGGAATTATTTTAGCTGGAGGAATGGGCACTAGAATGGGGCCTATCACTAAAGCAGTAAATAAACAATTATTGCCTCTGCATGATAAACCATTAATTTTTTATCCACTATCTATTTTAATGTTATCTGGAATTAAAAATATATTAATTATAGTAAACAAAGGGCATCTAAATCAATTTAGAAAAATAATTCCTGAAAAAAATAATTTAGGACTTAAAATCGAATATAAAGAACAATCAAGGCCAGGTGGCTTACCTGAAGCATTTATAATTGGAAAAAAATTTATTAATAAAGATAGTGTAGCTCTGATTCTAGGCGATAATTTTTTTTACGGCCAAAGTTTAACAAACATTTTAAAAAAAAATATTAACTTTCAAAAAGGAGCAAAAATTTTTCTTCATCCTGTAAAAAATCCCCAAAATTATGGAGTAGCATATGTGAGAAAAAAAAAAGTTGTAAAGCTTAAAGAAAAACCAAAAAAAACTAATTCTAACTTAGCGGTTACAGGACTATATCTCTTTGATAATAGAGTAATGGAATTTACAAAAAAACTAAGGCCATCTAATAGAGGTGAATTAGAAATCATAGATCTGTTAAATATATACAGAAAAAAAAACCTTTTAAATGCAGAGTTAATTGGTAGAGGGGGAGCCTGGTTAGATGCTGGTAATATTAAAGATTATTACAGTGCCTCAAGTTTTATTTCTGCAATAGAGAATAGGCAAGGTTTCAAAATTGCTTGCCCTGAAGAGATAGCTTTAAAAAATAATTGGATCAAAAAAGATAATATAAAAAAATCCATAAAATTTTATGGAAATTGTGAATATTCAAAATATTTAAAAACCCTTTTAAAATAATGGTTAAAATTTTAGTTACAGGTTCAAACAGTAGATTCGCAAAAACATTTAAAAAAATAAAATCTAATCACGAACTTATTTTTAAAAACAAAAATCAATTAAATATCTTGTCTGAAAATTCAATTTTAAAGAATTTAAAAAGATATAAACCAAAGTACATTCTACACATGGCTGGTTTATCTCGACCAATGAAAATTCACGATAAAAAAATTAATCAAAGCATTGATTTAAATATTATAGGTACTTGCAATATTGTAAAATTAGCTTCTAAATTTAAAATAAAAGTAATCTACCTCTCCACAAGTTATGTGTATCCAGGAACCAGGGGCAATTATAGTGAGGATGACCCAGTTAAACCTTGGAATAACTATTCATGGTCAAAACTTGGTGGTGAATGTGCAGTTCAAATGTATGAAAATTCTCTTATTATAAGATTATGCATGACTGAAAAACCTTTTATACATAAAAAAGCATATGCGAATGTAAAATTAAACTTTATTTTTCAAGATGAGGCTGCCAAGTTAATATTAAAAATTATTCACAAAAAGGGATTAATAAATTTAGGAGGCGTAAGTAAAACTGTATACGAATTTGCTAAAAAATATAATGATAAAATAAAAAAAATTTACTCTAAAGGGGAATTTCCTAAAAGATTAGATATGAACATTTCGAAGTTGAAAAATTTTTTAAAAAGATGAAAATTAAAAAAACAATATTTAAAGATCTTCTAATTGTTAAACAAAAAAACAATATAGACACTCGTGGCAGTTTAAGAGAAACCTTTAACAATACTATATTAAAAAAAAAATTTGTTTTTAATTATTGTACAACATCCAAAAAAAATGTTTTAAGAGGGTTTCATTTTCAAACCAAAAATCTTCAAGCAAAATATATAAATGTTTTAAAAGGTAGGATATTGGATGTTGTTATTGATTTAAGGAAAAATTCAAAAACATTTGGAAAGTATTTTAAAATAATTTTATCAAAAAAAAATTCACTAGGTTTATATGTGCCACGAGGATTTGCCCATGCATTTCTTAGTTTGGATAATCAAAATATTATATATTATCAATTAGATAATTATTATAAGCCAAAATTTGAGAGCGGTATAATTTACAACGATAAAACTCTTAAAATAAAATGGCCTAAAAAGAAGATTGTAACTTCAAAGAAAGATAAAAAATTATTAACCTTCAAAAAATTTTTATCACATTTTAAATATCTATAATATTTAGAAAAATATGAAAAATTTAGACTTAGTAATCTTGGCCGGTGGAAAAGGATCAAGAATAAAGAATTTTTTAAAAAATAATCCTAAGCCCATGATGAAATTTCATAAAATTAGTTTTCTTCAATATTTAATAAATAATTATTCTAAATATCCAATAAAAAATATTTATATTTTAACTGGATACAGAAGCAATCAAATACACAAAAAATTTCATAATAAGATTTATAATTTTTCCAAAATAATTTGCTTAAGAGAAAAAAAGCCAATGGGCACTGGAGGTGCTTTAAACTTACTTAAAAAGAAAGATATTAAAGATTTTCTACTTATAAATGGAGATACTATATTTGATATAAATTTAATTAGTTTTTTTCGATCATTAAAAAAATCTAAATTAGGTTCTATTGCTTTATGCTCGAATAAAAAAAATGTAAATAACTATAAGCTAAACAATTTAAGTATTTATAAAAATATTATCAAATATAACAAAAAATCTAATTTAATGAATGGGGGAACCTACTTATTTAAGAAAAGAATTTTAAAATTAGTTCCAAACAGAGAGTGTTCACTAGAAAAAGATATTCTTCCTAAAATTATTAAAAAAAAATTAATAACTGGTCGTGTATTTAATAATTTTTTTTTAGATATAGGTACACCAAAATACCTCAAAAGCTCATCAAACGAGTTAAAAAAAATCTACATGAAACCTGCAGTATTTCTAGATCGTGACGGTGTGATTAATTATGATAAGGGATATGTTTTTAAAAAGAAAGATTTTAAGTTCAGAAAAGGTGTAATTAAGGGATTAAAATATTTGATTAAAAAAAATTATCATTTATTTGTTGTGACTAATCAAGCAGGTATAGCAAAAGGTTTTTATAAAGAAAAAGATTTGGAAAATTTACATTTCTTTTTAAAACATTATTTACTTAAAAAGAAAATTTTATTTGATGATGTTCAATATTGTCCATTTCACCATAAAGGTAAGATAAATAAATACAAAAAAAGGTCTTCTTTAAGGAAGCCTAATAATCAAATGATAAAAAATATTTTTAAGAATTGGTTAATTGATAAAAGGAAAAGTTTCATGATTGGTGATAAAATTTCTGATAAAAAATGTGCACATAAAAGTGAATTAAAATTCTATTTTGCCAAGGATAATTTTTATGAACAAGTAAAAAAAATTATTAGGTAATTAATAATTATTTAAAATTTTCTTATCACTGTTTGAGAAAACTTTAATCAGCTCTTCAATTCCATCATCTAAGGAGATTTTTGCTTTAAATCCTTTTTTTTCAATTTTTTTATTACTGACAAAGTAGTCTCTTTTATCTGGGTCCTTTTTATTCTTAATTATTTTTATCATTAATTTTTTATTTTTCTTTTTTATTTTTTTTGCTAACATTATTTTACTTATATTTGCAGAAGATAATCCTAGATTATAAACATCATTTCGGAGTTTATTAAAGTTTTTAATTGTAAAAACTATTGCTTCTATTACGTCTCTTATGTGAATAAAATTTCTTCTAAAGTGAGGTTCAAACAAAACCAATTTTTTTTCTTTCAAAGATTTATAAACAAAGTTATTTACAAGTAGATCAGTTCTCATTCTATAGCTGTTTCCAAAAACGGTAGCTAGTCTGAAGCAAACAGAATTTTTAATTTTCTTTCTAATCAAATATTCGCCATCACATTTTGTTTTACCGTAAAGAGAAATAGGTTTTAAAGGGCTATTTTCATCGCAGAACTTATTTTTTTCTCCAATTCCATATCCTGAATTTGTAGTTAAAAAAATAACTTTATTTTTTTTAGTGACTTGTTTACACAAATTTTTTATTACACCTAAATTAGTAGTCACAGCTTCCTTTTTAAATTTTTCACATAATGGAGCACCCACTAAAGCTGCTAAAGGAATAATAAAGTCATTTTGATTTATAAGTTTTTTCATTAAACTTTTTTTTCTTACATCGTCGTTTATTAATTTAAATTTTTTATTAAAAAATAGATGATTTAATGAAGATTTATCGTATTTCAATAAATCAACAGTAGTAACTTCATGTCCAAGCTCAATTAATCTTGTGCATAGCATAGAACCTATATATCCAGCACCACCAGTTATTAATATTTTACTCATTTTAAATAAATCGAATTTTTATCCCTAGAACTAATTATCGGTTTTTTAATTCCCCATTTAATTTTAAATTTTGGATCATCCCACTTAAAAGATTTTTGATTTTTAATATCAGGATATTTTCCTTTATAGCTCCACTTATAATGAAAAATACAAATATTTGATATACATAAATGTGCATTTGCATAAGTTGGTGGAATTAAAATAGATTTTGGTTTTTTATAATCTAAAATAAATTTTTTTGATTGTAGATAATTTTTATCTTTTTTATTTACGTTCACAACAGCCAAAACTAATTTTCCATATACACATGTTACAAGTTTCCAAGATTTAGAATCACAATGAAACCCTCTCAATACATTTCTTTTAGAAATTGAAAACTTATCGTGATTAAATTTCAATTTTTTAAAAGTTTTTTCAGTCCATGTAGTCCAGTAATACCCTCGATGATCTTTAAATATCGAATTCTTTAAAATGAAGATTTTTTTTTTCATATTTAAAAATCTTTTGTTGCTTTTAAAATATCTTTCTTTGAAAGACCAAATTTGTTGAGTAAGTACTCACGTCCTCCATTTTCAAAAAAATATCTCTCAGGTAATGATTTAGAAATTATTTTTGGAAAGAAATTTTTATCTCTAAAACCTTCAAATACACATGATGATAAATTTCCTGAAGGTGTTTGTTCGTCAACAACTAGAAAGTTTTTTATTTTTTTTACAGATTTGACTAAATTGCTTGGAAAAGGTTTTGATCGAAAGAGATTTATAAATATATATTTATTTTTTTTTTGTTTAAGTGCTTGGATACAATCGTGAAAAATTTTACCATGAGAAATTACTGCAATTTTATTTTCTACAATTTTACCAAATATTTTAAAACCATTTCTATAGTCTGTGTTATTAACTTTTGGCTGGAGATCATATTGTTTATCCCGATCAAGTCTGACATAAGAAAATTTTGGTTTTGTTAACATGTCTTTTGCAATTAATTTTGTAGTCTGATTATCTGATGGAGTAAAAATCGATGAACCAACTATTGATCTAAAACAGGAAAAATCCTCATTTGCATAGTGAGTTGGTCCCGCATCTGCATAGCCTAAACCAATACCGACGGATATCATGCAGATAGGTAAGTTCATTAAACCGGGACCACATTTAACTTGCTCTATAGCTCTTAAGGACAAAAAAGGTGCCATTGCGTATACAAACACTTTATTTTTTTCCAAAGCTAGCCCGGTGGCGATGTCAAGCATCGCCTGCTCAGATATTCCGCAATGAATAAAATTCTTAGGAAATTTGGCTCTTAATTCATCAAGAGCAGCAGCTCCAAAATCCGCACTTAAAAAATAGATTTTTTTGTCATTTTCCATTTTTTTGGTAATTTCTTTTATAAAAATATCTCTTTGTAGTGTCATTTTAATTCATCTCTGGTGATTTTTATTTCATTTTTAGTCATAGGATTCCAATAATGCCAATTTTTTTTATTTTCCATAACAGATGAACCTTTCCCCTTGATGGTATTTGCAAGAATACAGGAAAAATTTTTTGACTCGTCAGTAACTTTTAAGATATTTACCAAGCTATCAATATTATGACCGTCTACCTCATGTGTTTCTATTCCTAAACCCGAAATTTTATCTTTTATAGGATCAAGATTTAAGCAGTCAGATGTTTTACCTAGAATGATAAGAGAATTAATATCTATTATAATTGTTAAATTATCTAAATTCTTATGTTTTGCAAAAAGTAGTGCTTCCCAAGTTGATCCCTCATATAATTCACCTTCACTTATGATCACATAAACTTTTTTATTTTGATTGTTATTCTTATAACTAACAGCCATCCCGGCCCCAGATCCAATACAGTGTCCTAAAGATCCCGAGGTTATGTCAACTCCTGGTATAGAAATATTTCCAAATATTCTAAGCGAAGATTTGCTCTCACCCCATTTATCCCAATCCTTTTTATTTATCACACCAAAATCTTTTAAGATCGGATAAATTGCTGAAGTCGCATGACCTTTGCTAATTAAAATTTTATCTGAGAAATTTTTTTTATTTTTATCAAATCTTATGAAACCACCATAATAAAGGCTTACAACTATTTCCATCATTGAGAAAATAGAGCCCGGATGACCTTGTTTTGTTTTTAAAAACTTTTCAAATATTTCTCTTCTATATTTTTTAGCCAGATTTTCTAAATCATTTATTATCATTGATGATTTTCAATTATTTTTCTTTTGAGTTTAATTTTTGTCATATTTAATATATTATTTACAGCATCTAGTCCAAATTTTTTTTCTATTAAACTAAGAAATTTTCTGTTCGTATGATATTTGATAAATGCTTCATCTCGCATTTTTAAAATATCTTTTGCCTTTAATTTTTCTGTCGGTAAAGGAAGAGTTTCATAAGAATGAAAAGAGTAACCCTCGTAACTTGATGGCAAAGGTGTATTATTTTTTTTTGCGTTTTTATATAATAAGCTACCTGGTAAAGCCATAGCTGCATAGGTATTCCAGCCAGCAGTACAAAGCTCTACACTTAAATCAAAAGTTTTTTTTATAGTTCTTTCATCATCTCCAGGAAGACCAAAAATATAATTTGCCATTACATCAATATCTGCTTGATGAACTTTTTCTATTACCTCTTTTACGTCCACATCCTCAAATTTTCCCTTGGAAACTTCTAATCGCACTTTTTTATCTCCACTTTCTATGCCCAAACAGAGCCATTTAATTCCTGCTTTTCTCACAAGTTTTAAAATTTCAGGACGTTTTACAGTATCGATTCTACTGTAACTCCACATTCTTAAAGAGTCATCTATATTTAATTTTGCTAATTTTTCACATAAAGGTATGTAGTATTTTGGATTGAGTAAAAACATTTCATCCACAATTCTAATTGTTCGAACGCCCATACTAATTAATTTTTCAAATTCCTTAATAATAAATTCTGGTGACCAAAATCTCATATTGCTATATTCGGATGCAATACCAATTTCATCTGAGTTATCTCGATTAATTAAATTAATCATACAAAAATTACACTTAAACATACATCCAAGACTAGTTTGTAGACTTGCGTAAGGAGAGCGTTTGTTAAAGTCATATTCCGCATGCCACATTGGTGATCTGTATAAATCTAGCGGTTTATCCTTATATGGCAAAAGATCCCATGCATATCCTGGTAGATCATGATCCATTCTATCAGTTGGAACTACTTTTTCAGGCTGATTTATAATTATTTTATTTTCCTCATTTCTAAAAGCAATTCCCTTTATGTCTTTTAAATTTTTAGGTTTAAAGTTTTCAAGCTTTAAAATATTTCTCAAAGAATAAACTCCTTCGTTAGTAAATACGAAATCAATACTTTTTTCATTAATTAAAGTTTCTTTAGGAAGAGCTTGAACATGGGAGCCTACAAAACTAATCTTAAAATTTTCATTATTTTTTTTCAAATATTTTGAGACATGAACAGCTCCACTCATGTTTGCTGTACCTGCATTAACGTTTTGTCCGTAGACTACAAAGCAAATTAGTTTTGGATCTTGGTTTCGAATTTTTTTAAATATTTGTTCCTCGTTTAATTTTTCAGCATTGGCGTCTAAAATTTTAACTTTGTATCCGTATGCTCTCATTGATTGCGCCAGTAGCAATGCCCAAGTAGGAGGTTCGATTGCAGAGTATTCTTCTGATAATTTTTGATATGATCTTTTTGAGCTTGAAACTACTAAAAATAAACAATCTAATTTTTTACTCATATTTAAAATTTTATTTTATTCAAAATTTTACAAATTTTTTTTATTTTTGAATTTTTAAGACTTGGATAGTTTCCAATATAATAACCAAAGTTATGAACTCGCTCTACGTTATAAAAATTTTTAAAACTTTTAACTTTCAAATATTTTTGCAAATATGGTTGCCTCAACTGATTGCCACCACCAGCATTTCCTCTTCTGAATTCTATCTTATGTTTTGTTAAAACTTTCTCAAAGTTATCTCTTTTTTTTAAAGATTTTGTTTTAAGTAT
>MDSW01026119.1_pt1 | contig 14192 bp, 12 predicted proteins | sample 811171 | NCBI WGS metagenome assembly MDSW01 (sample SAMN05326641, study PRJNA326480) | marine metagenome | isolation source: seawater | place: Atlantic Ocean: North West | collected 2012 | reverse complement strand
TTCTGTTTTTTAACTGAGTACTCACCTCGCGCGCGCTTAGTAGGGTTGAGCTTGCCCAGGTTGTCCGGATCGGGAATGTACGTCTTGTTCCTGAACTTTTTCCCACAGCCGCTGCACAGCGTCCCCGGACCCGCCGGACCCTTCGTCGCGAACCGCCGGTTCGCCTTCTCGCAGAAGAAGGAGTTGCCACAATTGGTGCACTTATCGGGCCTCACGTCCGGGTGCAGCAGCGATTTCGACTTTGCAGCGACGACGTCATCGCTGGACCGACCCTCAACGTGCGCCTGGCGCAGCTGCTTGAGCGTTGGTCCGTCCTCCTTGCCGTACCGTACCCTTTCCCATGTCTGCTGTCCCCACCCTGACCCGTTCCTGATGAAGTTGATCCACTTCCGCGGTCCGGCGTACGTCTCGCCGGCGTACACGATCGTGCCGTCGTCGCGAAGGTCGGCGACGTACCTGGAAGCGTAGCGGCGAATGAAGAGGGTGGACTTGCCGGACTTGATGAGCTTGGCGTCCAGCATCACCTTCAGACTGACCTCCTTCACGTCCAGCAGGCCAGCCCGCTTGTCCCTCAGCTGCTTGACGAGGAAAATGGGGTTGTGGGTGAAGCCGTCGGCCATATCCACGTCGGCATCCGAGAGGATACCGTCGGGGATCACGCCGCCGCACGCGTGCACGACCATCGCGGCGTCGCGCGTCGCGGCGGCGTGGCTCATGAAGTCGGTGCCGAGGCAGCACATATCCCCGTCAACCTCAACCGTGGCGCTGTAGAAGCCGGCAGCGTGACGAAGCGCTCGAACGCCCAGCGAGCGCTTCACCGCGAGAGCCTCGCGAGCCTCGCGCTTCGCCTCGCGGTCAGCCTCGCGCTCAACCTCGCGCTCAGCCTCGCGCTCCTCGCGCTTCGCCTCGCGAGCCTCGCGGTCAGCCTCGCGGTCAGCCTCGCGCTCCTCGCGCTTCGCCTCGCGAGCCTCGCGCTTCGCCTCGCGCGTCGCCTTGCGTCCAGCCTCCCGCTCAGCCCTGCGCTCCTCGCGAGCCTTGCGCTTCCTGGCGCTCTCCTTCTCGCGCTCCTCGGCCTTCTCCGCAGCCGCCTCGCGCTGCCTTTGCAGGTAGATCTTGTAGTTGATGAGGTGCTCCTGGCTCCTGATGCCGGCGAAGCCGTCTTCGCCGTATTCGTTGCCGAAGTCGTCGTCGTCGCCGTCCGCCTCCTCGCCCCGCTCCTTCCTCACCGCCTCGTCAATCTTCCGGTCGAGGTTCTCGATCATGATGTTGATCCACGAGACCCCGAGCGGTGTCGACTTGGGCGGATCGATGGGCATCGGCGGCAGGAACTGTTCGCACTTCCAGCGGCGGATCGCCTCATCGAGAGGGTCGGGAGTGACGATGCACTTGATCGTACCGTCGTCGTTGAGGTAAACGTCCCGGCCGTCGGCCTTCTCGTAACCCGCTTGGTAGTACTTGACGTCGGGCTTCGGCGGTGACGAGGCGGTTGGATCTTGTCCGCGCGCCGATGCCGCATCCGAGGCGCGCGGGTCTGCGGCGCGCGCGGCCTTGCCGCTGCGACGCCCCTTCCCGTCCACCAAGTTACTGATGTCCGCGCCGAACATTATTCCGCGAACTCACCCGCGGCCCGCGCGGCGAAGAGTGCTGCAATTCAGAATTCTTTCGGCGTTCTGCCCCAACAACTGAACGCTTTTTCTCTCGCGGGCGCGAGCGCGGGCGTCGGGTGGCGACGCCTCGCTCTCTAGCAGCAGCGGCAGATCAAGCCACCGCGCGTGTTCTCTAGTCCTACCCTTCCTGGTTTCTTAACCGCCGATTCTAACGATACGGGTGAGTCGGTGAGAGTCGCTCAGCTGAAGCCTGGCACCCATGGGGGTGCCACAGTTGGCCGGTGAGTCACCAGGAGGAATCATATTGCCACACAACTCATCAGCGCGTTCCGGGACGTGGGAGGGCGCAACTCTCATCTCTCTCCATATGGGAGGCTCGGAGGATGCAGGCTCCATGCCGCCACCGCCGTCAGTGCACGTGTCGCGCGGAGACGGCAGCCGCGCTTCGTCTGCGGCAGAGGCGCGTGGTCCCGTGTATGCTTCGCTGGTCAGAGTCAGCGACGCGCCCTCGTCTTCTTCTCTTCCGGACTGCATCTCCTTGCAAGCGCCCGGGGACGCCAAGGTGATCACGGTGGGGAGACACCGGCTCAACGATGTGCAGCTGGACTGTCCGCGCGTGCCGAGCCTGCTTTCGCGTCAGCACGCGGAGATCGTGTGCGACGCGGACGGGCTACATTCCGTGACGGACAAGAACACGCTTAATGGGACGTATTTGAACGGGAACCTCATACCGGACGGACCTTGCCCTCTGCGAAACGGCGACATCATCGCCTTTGGCGGCCCCGCGAACGTGCTGAGAGATAATCGGACGCTGAAGAACTCCTTCAGGTTCGAGTATCGTCGCCCGCTCACCGCGGAACAGTGGCGGGGAGCGGTCAACCCCGGAGGGCAAGGAAGCGACGTGCGCGAGTCGAGATCTGAGACCCCGTGCGAATGCGCGAGGGAGGGATGCGCGGCGTGCCACCCGCCGAAGCGGACGAGGAGAGGGGAAGAGGAAACACACCTCGGTTCGACGGTACCGGCCACGGCTAGGGTGTCGCCACCGTCGCGGCCGTCAGAACCGTCACCGAAGCCCGTCGAGAAGGACGATGCCGCCGAGCTCGGGAAACTCCCGACGCAGAGTCCCGGCGACGCCCCCGAGGGATATCGCAGACCCGGGAGGTCCGTGGTGAAGCTCTCTCGGCGCGACATGGTATCGGTGCAGAGGATCGCGGCGATGCACGCGCGTCGCTCGCCCGAGTTCCTTCGCGGCGCCCTGGTGGAGGTTGGCGCGTCGCTGGCGGAGAGCGCGATACCCGTGAGCGACGACGACGAGACGGCGTTTATCGAGCTCATCGTGGATCACTCGAGCAGGGGCGGGTGCTTCGCAAATATTCGCGATGCGTTGACGATAAACGCGGGAGGTACCTCGCAAATCGTTCAGGAGGTTGAGATGTCCCAGATGACGCAGGCGACGCAGGAGTACGCCATGCCGTTTCCATCGAACAAGGCGTCAGACGTGGTTGGCGCGGCGGCTCCCTTCATCCGACAGGTGTGCAGGGAATCACTCGAGATGCACGTGTCTCCGTCTGGCGTGGTCACTTTCGGTCTCAGACTCTTAAGCGCCGGCAGCGTGTGGGACTCGGAAGTCTACAGCGCGAAGGAGAAGTCGAGCACCGCGTTCAAGCGCGGAGACCTCGTCGCTGAGACAGTCGCCTTGGCCGCGTGGCCCCAGCAGCAGCTCGGATGGGAAGGTGGGGCGGTCGATGGAGATGGAGACACCAGCAACCGCGTTTTTGCCTCGTCCGTGAGTGGGCTGGACGGATACGGGTGCGATATCGGGCCGATGGGGTGCAGCGCGATCGCGGAGGGGATGCTAAAACCACGGCAAACGGTGGATGGGCGCTGGATTTTCAACGCCTCCCTGAGAGGAATTCGGCTGGGAAAGAACCCCCGGATCGGGGATGATGGGTGTTGCGCGCTCGCTGACGCTCTGAAACCGAGGGCATGCATCACGGGCGCTACCATGTTCAACACCTCACTCGCAGTCTTGGATCTCTCCGGATGCGGCATCGGTCCAAAGGGGGCAGTGGCGCTCGCAAACGCTCTGAAGCTCGTGTCAAACTCAAACACAGAATGGGTTTTCCCGTCAAACTTGAGGGCGCTGAAACTCTCCGGTAATAGCATCGGGACCGAAGGAGCACGCGCCATGGCCAGTCTCCTCATACCTCTGCCGAACGAAGGCTCCGGAACTTGGTCGTTCAATCCTTCGCTCGAGATACTTGACCTATCTGACAATCATGGGATGGACGATTCCGTCGCCCAAGAGTTTGCAAAAGCCCTTCAACCTCGACGTGTTAAGTCAGCTAAACGTGGTAGGGATGGTGGCGATGGGGATGGTACATATCTAGTGAACGCCGCGCTATCCGAGCTTGGCCTCTGCGGACACTCCTTCTCTCAAGCAGGACTGGATATGATCGCGGCGAGTCTGGATCCGAAACGCAACGGCTCTGGCGGTGCTGCCAGCGCATCGACCCACGTGATCTTGGAGCGTACAAAGTCGATTGGACAGCAATCTGGCTCGAATGTTCAGGAGACCAGTCACGAGCTGGTTCTCCCGGCGGCGACGGGTTGTGCAGCTGAGCAGCGAGAGCTGTCTCACTGGCACTGGCAGGCGTGGAGGACTAAACTTTTGCCCGGAGCAGACGATACCAGCTCGCAGATGGGTCAGATGGCAACAGGCGATGAGCACATCCCACCGGCTTGGCAACGAACACTGATGGAGGACTACCACGCAGGGGGCTCGATGATGCCGTGGAGCACTGGGTTTGCCCTTCGAACGGTTTTGCTGCAAAGAATGGAGGACGGTGATCATATACTGCCCGAGGAGCAGGAGACTGTCACAGCAGGTCTGCCTGAGTGGCTTGACGATGAGCTGAGATGCGTGATTTGCACCGAAACTTTCGTGAATCCGTACGCGATCAACGGATGTGGACACGTTTTCTGCCATGATTGTGTGTCGCAGTGGTTCAACACGCGCTCGAATCAATGCCCGATTTGCCGGCATCGCCTTCAAGTGGTGAGCAACCACCACATTAATTTCTTCCTCTTCTTGCTTCCTGTGTTCGTGTATGCGTGCTAACATGTAATTTCCCGCTTTGAATCCCCGCAGCCTACGTCTTTGGCATTGACACCGTGTACAATGACACAGAAATTACTCGAGAGGTATGTGTTGCCCTATTTACCGCCGAAGGATGTCGAAGCTCGCCGTGAACGTGCCCGCGAGGTGAGAGACAACGCAGCGGCCCGAGCTTCGGAGGCGAGTCAGGTTCCCAGCGGTGGCGACAGCGGAAGGAACATGAACATCGCAGCCGCAGCCGCAGCCGCAGCAGCCATGGCTTTGGCAGGCGGTCCAACCCTCGGAGACAACGCAAGAGCCGGTCTATCGTCATCGAATGCGGCGCTTCAGCAGATGATTCAACTGCACACGCAGAGAGCGATGCGAGCCGTGCAAGGCCGACAGCGCGACGTGCAGTCGTCAGGGCAACCGCAAGGCGACATGTCCGTCCACGAAGCGTTGACGCAATCGCTTCATTCTGCTCAAGAGGTGCTGAGAAACCTTCAAGAGAGCAGAAGACGAAGGCATGATCAGATCGCGGCGGTCCTGACTCGCGTCCGGGGGCAAGGTGTCGAAATCCCCCCGTTTCCAGCCACCGACGTGCCCGTCTCAGCCGCATCAGCCAGCACTGAGAACCCCTTGGCCGCGATGGAGGCGATGCTACTCCGTCGACGTCAAGGGGGCTCAAATGACAACGCCAATGCCCGAGCTGAAGGGATCACGTGGACTGCGATGAGCACAAACGTGGATCATTCCACGCCGTGTCATCACTGCCGAGCCAACATACCTCCTCGTTTCCTCCGCATGCGACGCGCGCTGGTCACCGGAGTTCATGAGTACTACCATGCAAATTACGACTGTCTCCGCTCGGTCCATGACGAAATTCGTGACACCACGTCGATTCAGGGACTCGATCGGCTATCAGAGCAGGAGAGGCGAGTCTTGACTGCCATCACAAGCGTAGTCGTCTCCCGGGTTCAATGATTTTGAGGGGCTTGCTTCGCCGGCCAAGAGTTTAGAACTACGATGAAGATTACGTTCCTCTAGCTATAGCGACCTATTCATAACGACACACTGTAACTCATGACGCCAGATGCCCGAGATGGTCCTCGTAAGATTGATGGAAAGTCTGTGCGCACCACTTGAAGGGCTCGGCTATTGCCGACCCGGGTGGCAAAGCGGATGTCTCCATGAACACCAAACCCATCGATGTGGCCCAACGCTTTGCCTCATCCACGCTCACGGCACGTTGCCTCAGCTTCCCGAGCTTTTCATTAGCGGCGGCGACTTCCGCGGCTGTCACCGTCCCATCCCCGTCGGCGTCATAGTTAACGTGCCCGACAAGGTCGTGCTTATTCCCCACCAGAACGCCCCTGATTGACTTCCCTTTGTTCGAAGGGACACTCGTGAGCAGCTTGAGGCTCTCCGCGCACGCCTCGAAGCTCTCCTTACTGCTCTGATCGTACACGAGGATCACGAGGTTCACGTTGTCCAGGAGCTGCGTCACCATGTCGCTGAATATTTGGTGTCCGGAGACGTCGCACACGAACAGCTCGACCGTGGCTGTCGTCCCTTCGATCGGGACGGGTGCCACCACGACGTCCATACCGCTCGTAAGCTTGTAGTTTTTTGGGAACAGCTTACCCTTGCTCTGAAACATCTGCGTCAGCGCCGTTTTGCCCACAGCTCGACAACCTGAGAAGATTGGCGGTCATCGTGCTCAGCTTGGGGAGAGGTTGGGACACACGGGCGATGTTTGAAGAGGAGCAGCAACATTCAATGGTTGGGAAAAAGTCAACACGAACGACATCAAAGAAAGGCGCGTACCTAGGACAGCCACCTTGGCGCGAAGAGTCACAGACATGCCGCGCACGCTCATGTCGGTATCGCGCCAACCCGGCTATTATGCTCGCCGACTCGGCGTTTGTGAGGTGGTCCAAGTGCCGTCGGCGGGTCCGATGATTTAAATAGTTCCCTCACTGTCTGTTCGAAACCTTCAACAAGCTCCACCAAAGTCGAGCTCTCAAGTCGTCGCGTCGAAACTTCGACGGAAAAAAGGTCCGAAAATTGACAAAATCAAACAGGAAGAAATAAAGGTTTCTTTCCACTACTCTCTGGGGGAGAGAAGCCACTGTGCGTCGTCCGTATGCGCCTGGGGAACAGGGTTTAGAGACGAACGGTCGAGCGATGTACGAGCCCGACGACGAGGACCTCGCCGCGGAGGAGCAGGCGGCTTCCCTGAAGGTAACCCTGCCGTAATCTACACGGATCCGTTGTTCGCATTTCTGACGTGTTCCCTCCACCCCGCACCCGGACAGGCTTGGGAGAAACACTACCAGGCTGAGAGGACTTGGGAAGACTTAGAAGAAGATGAAACTGGTAGGCTACGCATCACGCAAGGGGACAAGAAATACAGGGAAAAGCGCAGGAAGATCGCGATGGCGGCGGCGAACTCGCACGTGTGCAAGGGGATGATTAGGTTCTTGTACGTGGTGGTGGATCTCTCTCAGGCAGTCAATGAGGCAGACATGAGGCCATCACGCCTCGCCGTCGTATCGGGGCTCCTATACACGTTCTTCAGGGAGTTTTTCAATCAGAATCCGCTCAGCCAACTGGGTTTAGTGGTGACTCGCAACGGCATCGCTGAGCGCTTGACAGAGCTCAGCGGCAGCCCCGAGTCCCACATCAAAGCGCTGAAGGAGAACTTGGAAGCCGCAGGAGACATGGTAGGTTCATTTTCCATCCCCTGAGTGTGATCTACGTCTGATGGATACTGCAGAATACACACTCGCCACCCAGATTGAGACTCACGAATGCTCCACCAACTCCAACAGTCCATCCAAAACTCTTTGGAACAAGTGCAGACGTCGCTTGCACAACTTCCCACCTACGGTGAGCATAGATAAACTTTAAACGTCCACAGCTAGCTTATGGGTGGTTAAAGGATACCGAATGAGATCTGTTTGTCGTGCTTTCAGGTACTCGAGAAGTTCTCTTCGTGGTGTCCGCCCTCTCCTCATGCGACCCCGGAAATGTGCACACGGCAATTGCCGCAGCGAAGAACGCAAACATAAGGGTCAGCGTGGTGTCGGTCGCAGCAGAGTTGCACGTGTGTCGCCGAATGACTGAGGAAACCGGTGGGTTGTTTGGAGTGTCCCAGTCTCAGCATCACCTTGAAGAGTTGGTCATGGCCCATGTTCCCCCTCCACCGCTGAACGAGGAGGCGACAAAGGTGAGACCAGGCATCGAGTTTCTCCCCTACCATTTTTCCTGACCCAGTCCGAGCAGGCAAGCTTGGTTGAAATGGGATTCCCACAAAAACGACCCCTGGATAAAGGGTCATTTTTCTCCGGGCGAGGAGGGGAATATGTTTGCCCTCGATGTGCATCGAGAGTAGAGGTGAGTGCCAAAAAACCGTCATTTCTGGGGAACCGGAAAATAACTTCGAACAATTTTTCGCAGGAGCTCCCTTCCCAGTGCAGTGTCTGCTCTTTGACGCTTGTTTCATCTCCTCATCTTGCTCGGTCATATCACCACTTGTTTCCAGTCGCACCTTTTGAGGAGCTGGACGACGCGACCGAGCTCAAGGCGACCAATTGCTTCGCGTGTAATTTGAAATTCAACGGCAACGGAGAAGGGGGAAATGACGATGCACCTTCGGTTTGCCCGCGATGCAAAAACACATATTGCTTCCAGTGCGACGTGTTCATACACGAACAATTACACAACTGCCCAGGTTGCGAGATAGACAAAGCGAAGGGAATTTACAACAAACATAGCGCGTGAAAATAACTTGATTGAGAAATCGCAAACCCATCCGCGTCATCTAACTAAGATTGGCCTCCGATTTTAGTCGCTGTCGTCTGAGTAAACTCGCCTTTCCTGCTTTGAATTCAGGCCCGATTAGAGAAAAGCGAAACAAATCACAAAGCACAATTAACATACCCGTGGCTTTTTTGAAGAAGCAACAATCCCGATACGTTTCTTTAAAGCGGCAATGCGATCAAGACGGTCAGCGACGGAGGCGCGCGCTTTGTACTTTGGCGTTGGCGTTGGAGATGCCTTAGGGAATTTACGACTGTCGAAAGCAAAATGTATGAGAAACTTTTCCTTGTGCAAAGTTCAATGGTCTTACCTGGACAAGGGAGTAGCATTCCTATAAGGAGAAAGAGACGGCGACTTTCCGCTTTGATAGATGTTTTCTGCGACTGGCCGTTCGACTGAAGGCGAGCGCATCAACAGCTGCCTGACGCGGTCTTTGTTGCTCTCTAGTTCTACTTTTCTGCGATTAATATCGGAAAAGCTCTGCAGCTTGGCCCTCAACTGCTTGACTAGCCTCTGAAAGAATGGAAAATTGATTCAAGACACATATTTTAGGCCGACGGCGCAAGTGAAGATTTACCTGCGCGCTAAGAACAGCGACATCTAGCTTCGGGTCGTTGTACCCCTTTTGCTGACCGTGTGCTCCCAGGGAATTCGACATCATCGCGATGAGCTCGTCGTTCAAGCCATCAACAGCCAGGGCAAAATTCTCTTTCTCAGCCATGTAGGTATCATGCTCAATTTTGAGTTTTTCTGCTGTGCCTCTCGATTCGTCTGCGCTCTTAATAAGCTCTTCGTTCAACAACTGCAAATAAGAATGCGTAAACAACCGAGTCTAGCATGCTGTTTGCATGAACGCGCACCTTGAGATCATTCAGCTGCAGCGAGGGGGACGGAGCTTTCCTTGGAGAAGCGCTTGACATCTCCTCAACATATTCAAGCAGGGCCTGATTATCTCGTTCTGCCATCTCGCAGCGAGCCTGAGAGATTGGATTGATTCAGCGGGACGCGTTATGAAAATAATGAGGTCGGGCAGTACCAGTAGCGCCTCTTCCGCTTTGATTCTATCTGACTTTTCGCCTTCCGCACGCTGTGCGCGTGATTCAGATTTGCTCAGCTTAGCTTCAATTTCTTTTCTCGCCTTTGATTCGCGCTGTTACACACGAATTACACTTGAGATCATGATGACAAAGCGACTCTCAAGCGTGTTCACGATTCTCACCTTCAATGCGAGTTCGGCGGTCTCCAAAAGCCGGCGCGTTCTAAGGGACTCCAACAAAACTCCGCCATCTGCCAAGCGGAGAATTTTCGCTTCCTCGTTTAGCGCCTCTTCCACTTCCTGTAAAGGGAAAAACAGTTTTTATCGGACGCGCGGAAAATTTTCGAGTATCTTTCCCACCTGCAGCGCATCATTCAGTTTCCCATTTTCCTCTTGCAGCTCGGCCACCACATCCAAAAGGGCTCGCTGATCAATATCGCGATTCGCGGAGGCATTTTTCGTTTTTCCCTCACTGGATCCCAGCCTTCTCTCGAGCTTTCCGACGTATTCCTCCAAAATTTTCCTCTGCGACTCTGACTTTTCCGCGTTTGAGGTCATTTTATCGAGCTGCGAACCAGAAGAGAGGTTCATTCCGTTCGCGGATTTTTTTTTGATTTTTCCAAATTTGCAAACTCACCCTGACGCGCATGTTGGCCATCTGCTTTTCTCGAGCCTCGAGGGCAGCGCGTGCCTTGCGCTCCATAACCACAGCCTCGGTGGCTCTCTCTTCAGCTGCAAGCGCGCGTTTCTCCATCTGACATTAACAGGTGTCATCAGAACTTGATGTCGATGTACTGAGAAGGCGTCTATTCAAGGGCAACACAGGTTGAAAAGCTTCCTCACCTTTGCAAGTTGATCCTTCCAGTTCCGTGCTTCGCTCTTGCTCCGCGCAATGGCTGAGACGACGTGCGATGGATCATGTTTCAGCGACCCACCGTCTGACTTAGCCCCAGACCATCGTCTTGTTTTCATTCCAGTTAGGTTCAACGCCCTTCTCGGTGGCGACATGCCGGGTTCCTGGAGTGTTGGCAGATTGGTAAGAGAACGAGCTGAAAGGAGATAGATTTAGATTTCAAGCCCGCGCACGACATCGTGATGGCACCACGAGATCGCATCAAGTAAAGGCCAAGCAACACCAAACGGAGATAGCAGCTTACCTCCAGCTTAGAATCGAGAAGTGACCGATAACGTGCGCTAAAGATGTCAGCTTCCTGCGGTGGAGGAAGATGGCGCACGAGTCGTCAACAAGCGAACAAATTTCGCGCTTTGGAAGCGAGCCAGGTCCCGAGAGGGCAGGGGCAGGCGGCAAGAATCGGCGCGTGACTGCGTGGGAATGGTACTGACCTTGCGATATTTATCGGCGCTCGATGTATATCGCATTCTGAATATGCTATCTTCACCGGGTGAGCCCATCTCGGGAGCTGCTCGGTACGGGAAGTTTGGCGTTGAGGCAGGCGACTCCTCCGCGGCTGAGGTATCACTGCAAAGGCCCGATGGAGCGCTCCGCGAGACAGTCGTGTGGAGCGGTGGTTTCACAACACGTGTTCGTTCGACCCGATGTGACGGTGCAACCGATTGTCCCGCGGGTTCCGGCTCAGACTGTTCAAACTCTCGTCAAAAACAACAGGGCGCAGAAACAGCTGAACTGGACGAGACAGGAGGAATTAAGAGTTACAAGTACAGGAGGACTTTGGCAGACAGTCGACTTACAAATGTTCTTGACTCGTACTACTGGTGCTACCTCCGTCACTTCGTTAACGCCATTTGGTTGCTCAGAAGCTCACGACATTCCTCGAGAACTTCGCGCTGAGTCGCGCGTGGAATATCTTCACGCGCGGCGAGCAGACGCTCCGCGGGCTCGATTCCCAGCTCCGGCATGGACTGCACAACAAGTCCGTAGGCGAGCACGAAAGATTCAGTGTCATCAGCCGCTGCCAAATCGCGAACGTCTGCCAGCCTCTGTAATCCGAGATCTAGCCGATTACTCGGCAGAAAGTCCTCGAAGCACTCCCTCAGAGCGGTTTCGTCCTCCTCCATGCGATCGACCGTTCCTGGACGGATCGTCTGGAGCTGTTTCATGCAAGCTTCAATCATGTGCTTCACGACCCGGGTAAAAACAGCCTCGTTGACCTTTGGAGCGAGCTCCCGCGTGACAAACTGCATGACATCACCTAGGTAATCCAGTACAGTGGCGACCATTGTTTCGGTGACTTCGCCCTCGAGCCAAAGACTGTTACCTCCCTTCTCCACGGCGTACATCTGGCCAAACAAGGACATCACACTCGGGTCGCTGGTAACCGCCGCGGCTGCAGCTGCGGCGCAGTGCTCTGTGTTTGTGATGAATATGTCGATGGCCGGGCGAACGACGCTAGATTTCCCGATCGCAGCAGCTCCAGCTCTCTTCACGAGTTTCTCCATCGTTTCGCTTGATTGTAGTGCATCCACGAGCGATGATTCTATTTCCAAAGCGAGACGATGACACCTGGAAGCGTCGTTGACACCTGCAAGCAACACGTTGTAATCTACATTCTTCGCAGCTGTCAACACGGCCCGCTCAGCAGCATTCTCGACGACATTCGACGTCGTTCTAAAGTGCCTGGAGAAGGAAGGAGATGCTAACGCCGCAGTCGTCGAGGACACGCCTTCCCCACTCAGGCGTTTGTATTGCTCGGATGCAAACTCAGAGAGCGCCGATGAAATCACGATCGCAGCGGCTGAAACAAGTAATTTACCTCCACTCATGGCAACTTCGAGTTGCTCGTTGAGTAACCTGAAAAACTCGACGTCACTGGCAGTCCATAGAGTGCCGTCCTCGGCTGCTTTCAGAGGCTGTGTGGTGGTCATTCGGCGTAGATTCGCAGACCAAGTCTGGACCGTTTTAGCCGTTCGTGACGTGTAGATGTTGACGAGCTCACCGAGTCCGACGGGATAAGTCATTTGCACATCACCATCCTCTTCGTCGTCCGATATGGCATCTTCCATTTCATTGAAACGCGTTTCGTTCGGACCGTCGACCGTGTTAGTCGTCACGACAGCACCCTGGGTGGCGGAGAGAAACGACTCGATAGACAGCACCGAGGGACTCTCACCCTTGTCATTTTTACCAGGCGGCGGGGGGCCGCCAGTTTTGTCGTGCACGGAGACGGGCGGAGTGTCTGTCTCTTCGACTGCAACCTCGGACTCCGAAGGTTCAGTCTCAACCTCAACGCCGAGGGCGTCCATTTGCGCCGCATAGGATTGGTACCAGTTAAGCACGGCGATGATGTCGGCATTGGAAAGATCCCGCGCCACTTCAACAAGCCTATCAATGAACGAGGAGACCTGCTTGTGCCACGCGGGGGCCATCACCGACTCAAAAATCTTGTACCTGGTCGGAAACGCGGGCACCGCGTAGTCGTACAACTCGGTGAGTTGTTGCATGAGAACATCAAGGTTTTCGATGACCACCGGTACGTTCGTTGCCTCCTCGCCGCCCGGGTCCGTCACCAAACTGCCCACAGTCATCTCGAACCTCTCCGGCACAGCCTCGCGGATCTCGCGAAGGACCCGCCGCTTGTAGTGCTTGCTGACCATACCGATGCTGTCCACCGGCTCCTCGTTCACCTTCTTTTTACGCGATGCGCGCTCGCGCGCTTTCTCCGCTTTCTCCGCCAGAAGTTCATCGAGCGTTTCCTGCTCCTCGACCACCCGCATGGCGCGGACGAGCGCCGCCTCGCCGCCTCGACCGGCGAAAAGCGAAGAGCGAACCGAGCGCCACAGCGTCGTCTCGAAGCGGTCCATCGCATCATCGATGGTTGCGAATTGAACGGCGGCGGGCTCCGCCATCGATAGTGACACGTCGTTATCCGTCTTTCGCCGCGCAGCTTCCAAAGCCGCCCGCGCTGGTCTCGCGCGCTGAGCCAGCTCGCTGAGCCGCTCCCAACACTCAAACAGGTTCTGCTCGTCGTCGTCGAGCAACTCGACCGCCCTGGCCGCCTGCTCCGGCAGGGCGACGACCGCTTCGGCGTCCCTTATGGTACGCGATATGTTCGCTCGCATCACCGCCAGATCCCTGATGAGATGGTGATTATCGGCGAGGCTGCCGGCCTTCTCCCCCTTCGAAGAGGGCGCCTCGATCTGGGAGAAGTTGTCTCGAGTTCTCAGCACCGCCCCGCGCGCCTTTTGCAGGCCGTCGAGGCCGATGCGCGTCCCGTCGGTCGCCGCCTCGAGCTGCGACGTCATCGACAGGTCCAGCTTGTGCAGCTTCGCCACGACTGCCTCCTTCAGCTCCGGGAGGCGGGCGAGATCCTCCGGTCGCTGCAGCATCTGGGCGACCTGGCGCCTGGCTTCCTCCCTCGCCCCGTCCACGTCCACCTGCCATGGCGCTGGGTTCACCCCCGGGGTCCAAGGGAAGGTCCGGGTCGCTTGGTCGGAGGACGTGGAGGGAACGGGAGTTCCCTCGACGCCCTCCCCCGAAGTCCCTCCTCTTTGGGTGCACTCCATCACTACTCGCTGATGTCTGGACTGCCGTTGTTGCGATTGTCGCGTTGAAAAATCTCAAAGAGAGAGTGGGCACCTCCTCGTCTGCAGCTCTGGCACCTACTGCTTGCTCGGGTCAAAACCCCGGGCTTTTTTCGCGCCCAAAACT
>MDSW01144535.1_pt1 | contig 14193 bp, 15 predicted proteins | sample 811171 | NCBI WGS metagenome assembly MDSW01 (sample SAMN05326641, study PRJNA326480) | marine metagenome | isolation source: seawater | place: Atlantic Ocean: North West | collected 2012 | reverse complement strand
TTCGAGATCTTCGACTCGAGTCGATCACACCACTCGAGGCATTCGATCTTCTTCGGACACTCCGAGACAAAGCAAAGGAAACGTGATGCGAGGATTGAGGGCCATTGATCTCAAACAGGCATTCGATGCCGCCCTGGACTGGAACGCATACCTCTCGACCGATGAGGAAAAAGCTGAACCGTGGCGATCACTTCGGGAGGACATCACACTCTCGGAGGACCAGACCCGTCTCCTGGGAGGCTTCAGCAGGGCCATGCCGGTATTGATGATCTCGGGTATCTGGTGTGGCGACTGTGTCCGACAAGGACCGATCCTCCAGGCCATCGCGGAGGCCAGTCCATCCATCGAACTTCGTTTCATCGACCGAGACGCATCCGAAGATCTCATGGATGCCCTCTGCATCAACGGAGGCCGCCGGGTTCCAATGGTCGTCTTCACCGCAGAGGATTTCGAACCCGTTTCCGTCGCAGGTGATCGAACTTTGAATTACTACAGGCACATGGCTGCTGCTCGACTGGGCGCGCACTGCCCGGTCCCGGGCGCTCCGACCGATGCAGGCATGATCAAGCTCACGACACAGGACTGGATCGATGAGTTCGAACGAGTCCATCTGCTGCTGCGACTCAGCGGCCGTCTTCGCCAACGACATGGAGATTGACCATGCTACATGACTCCACATTCCTTCAGGCCCATTTTGAGCAGGCATTCCCGATGGCTGCACTGGTCAGCGGACTTGATCTGGCCCAACAGGGCCCGTGGTACCAGCGATATGAACAACTTGCGATCTCCCCAAGTCAACAGGAGATCCTCGATTCATTCACGCGGAAGATGAAGATCCTCTCACTCACCGGTCCATGGTGCGGAGACTGTGCACTGCAGGGCGCCGCCTTCGCTCGGATCGCCGACGCCTGTCCAGAGCATGTCGAAGTCCGCTTCCTTCCACGCGATGAATCCTGGGCGGAACTGATCGTTTCCAACATGATCAACGCCGGCACGAGAGTACCGGTCACCTGGATCATGGCCGAGGACTTCGAACCTTGCGCCCGAATCGGAGACCGCTCCTTGAGCCGCTACCGTTCGATGGCTCGAAAGGCGTTGGGCCCGAATTCGAATGTCCTGGCACCACCTCCCGAGGATCCCGTCCAGGAAGTGCTTCAGGAGATGATCAATGAAGTCGAACGGGTCCAGTGGATGCTTCGACTGAGCCCCAGACTTCGAGAACGACACGGCGACTGAATCAACGCAGACAACGCCGAGTCCGATGTGGACTCGGCGTTGTCGCCTGTCCGGAATATCCAGGGCGTGCCCCCCTGGAACTATTCCCTTCTCAACAGGCCTTCCCTATTCACCGCCTGTCTTGTCTTTGAGAACTTCCATGGAAGACATGAACTGCGTCTTGATCAGATCCTGACACTCCTGATTCCCCCGCATCTGCTTTCGAAGGCTGGACAATTCTGTCACACGCGATCGAAGCTGATCCAGGGTCAGCAGTTCGAGTTGCTCAAGTTCCATGACGATCACGCCACACTCATTGGGCTCCTGAGACGCCACATCCTCGTTGACTGGCTCTGAGGCGACATCGGACCGGTACCGCATACTGTCTTCCATCGCTTCGAGCAGACCCCAGATCTGATCGATCTGACTTCGGCTTCCATTGACCATGATGACCGCCGACGACTTGGAGATGATCACTTTGGCACGGGGCGACTGCTCCGGCTCCAGAGACTGCATGGATTTGATGTTTTCCAGAATCGTCTCTGCCGTGATGCCCCTGGTCAGCAGGTAACCGATGGACGTTGTCTCGATGGTCGTCTTCCGAACGGGTTCGTCAACGGCTCGTCGAGCACGACTTCTCGCTTCGTTCCGAGGCGTCGCGAGGGATCGAGATGGATTGGAAAACGAGTTGCCCAGAACAACCAGCCGGGTACCACCCGGAACCATATAGGTGTCGGTCATGACCGTTCTGCGTTCACCGTTCTCACGAGTCGATGTGAGATGGTCAAGCATCCAGATACAGGCCGACATGTCGACAGCCTGCATCGAAAGCGGAGGAACCGGAAAGTCGACCGCATCCGGCTGCACGAAGATGTCGGCAGTGGAATCCTCCTGTTCAAGCAGATTCGCAAGTTCTGAAAGTGACCCACCATCAAAGTTGATATCGAACAACTTTTTCTGTTTTGTCAATACGGGTTGCGATGCCGAATCGTCCGCATGGACGAAGGATGCTCCTGCAAGCAGAACCGTACCCAAGAGGGTCGACAGCACAATTCGACGATTCACTCGATGACGACGTTGCATATTGAAACTCCATTGAGAAATCCCCCCTGCGGCGAATCAGGGACGCCCGTTGCAATTGAACTCGAAGTGTTCCAGGCACAGAAAGGAGATCAAATCGGGACTGTGCGCAGAAAAGAGGAGAAAACTCCCCGTGTCATCGAGACAGACGGGCTCTCAGAGGACTAACGCCAGAGACCGCCACCGGATTGCAGTGGTCCGATGAAAACATCAAAAGTCTCTTCAACCACCCCAGGAATCGGCCGTCTTGTCGTGGATCGCTTTCCAGAGAGCCTCCAGCAGCGATGGAACCCCTTCACCCGTAGCGCCACTGGCGATCAGCCACGAGGTTCGATTGTCAGGGAAGCCCCCCTCGACCTGCTCGAGCAACTCCGATCGCAGATCCTCCGGAACGAGGTCGATCTTGTTGATGAGGATCAGTTCGGGCTTGGAGGCCAGATCGGCTTCGTAGGCCTCCAGTTCACCACGGATGATCCGGTAGTTTTCCGCAGGATCGGATCCATCGGCAGGATCGATGTCGACCAGGTGCAACAGCACCCGAGTCCGCTCGATGTGACGGAGAAAATCATGCCCCAAGCCGGCACCATCAGCCGCACCTTCAATGAGACCAGGGATGTCAGCCACGATGAGTCGACGATGCCCGCTCAGCTCGACCGTCCCAAGGTTCGGTGAGAGCGTCGTAAACGGATAGGCCGCGACTCGTGGCTGGGCCCGACTCATGGCTCGAAGCAGTGTCGACTTGCCCGCATTGGGCAGACCGATGAGACCGATGTCCGCAATCAGCTTGAGTTCCAGAAGGAGTGTTCGCTCCTCCCACGGCTCGCCGGGCGTCGACTCTCGAGGAGCTTGATTGGTTGATGACTTGAAGTGTTCATTGCCGAATCCACCGTTGCCACCACAGGCGACGAGCAGACGCTGGCCATCCGCATCGATGTCCCCGACCGTATCACCAGTCTCCGCATCAACAACGATCGTGCCCAGAGGAACCGGCACGATGCAGTCGACACCATTACGACCATGGCAGCTGGAACCTTCACCGGGCCGCCCACTTTCTGCTCGATAGTGTGGACGCGGAGTCAATGAAATGAGCGTGTTGAGTGAATCATCACCGACCAGGACCACATCGCCGCCCTTGCCACCATCACCGCCATCAGGACCACCCAGCGGACGGTATTTCTCCCGCCGCATGCTGACGCATCCATGGCCGCCCTTGCCAGAGCGGACGAAGATCTTGGCCTTGTCGATGAGCACAGCATCTCCCCGGATCAGTTACAAGCCCGGGCAGGATCAGCCGTCAACCGGCGGAACGTACAGTTGGCTCGATGGCTTCGTAGCGTGGCACGGAAGGATCCGACGGAATGATGTCGACTGACCGGCCACGAAAACGGACCGTGCCTTCCACCAACGCGAAGAGGGTGTCATCCTTGCCACGTCCAACCTTGTATCCAGGCTTGAAGTGGGTTCCACACTGTCGAATGATGATCGATCCAGCCTTGGCAGCCTGACCGCCATAGAGCTTCACACCGCGGAATTGCGGGTTTGAATCGCGACCGTTCTTGGAGGACCCCTGTCCCTTCTTATGTGCCATGGCTCACACTCCTCAAATCCGTGCCGGGAACACAGCCCCGCCAGCGAATCGCTCATGATACAGAGGCTTCAACGGAAGATCCAGACCTCTCTCTGAGGACTGTCCGGATGGAGCTCCACAGGCCGGTCTCCACGGGTATTAGCGGCCCCCGGGATCAGATATTCCCGCTTCAGGGTCTTCTTGAGGACCACAGGAGCCTTGGTCAAGGGATGCTCCACCTCAAGGGTCTCACTGCTCATTCCAGCCACGAAGAGTGCCAGTTCATTGACTTCCATCTGCCTGGCAGGCCAGACGCTCAGTCCATTTTTGGCGTTCCCCCGGCCCTGCTTGAGGTCGCCGATGATCGCATACTGGGGCTCGAGAAGCGGATCTCCGATGTACTCGACGATCTCATCCGTCACCAAGCTTGAAACGCCTTGTCCGGCCTTCAGGATCTCGCCCTGATCCGTGTAGAGGACCATGTCCGGGATCCAGATCTGATCGATTCCCGTATTGTTCTCGACACCGTAGGTGAAGTACCAGTACCAGCGACCATCCTCGTTGCTCCGGAAGATCCGAAGATCACCTGGAGTGAAACTCAACTCCGGACGTGCCGGTACGGCCTTGGGGGATGGAACTGCAACCACGGATGTCGCAAGGACGAGACATGCAGTCGCAATGATCAGGCTGAGTGTTCGGAACATGGCTGGTCGCTTCCTGTGGTCGTATTCCCGTTGAGCGGATTATTCTAACAGGACCCGAGACCCTTGAGGCCCCTCGAGGCGGCAGACCCCCCATGACGAGCCCAGGACAGCATTCACAGCATCAGGACCCCTTCCGGGCCGAATTCGTTTCTGCCCGGGATCGCACAGCAGCGATCCTGAGGCTCCTGCCAAGCGGCGCCCAGAAGAGCGACGCCGATCGGTTCGAGTCCTATGCGAGGGACAATGACATACCCCTCGAGTGGCTCTGGACCATTCGGAACACAGCAGGCAAGCCGTCGACCTGCCTTCTGGCCGTCCCATCTCCGGGCCGCACCGCCATGCTGTTCACCTCCCAGGCCACGAACCCGGATCAGGAAGAACGGCTCAGTCAGTTGATCGAACATGGCGCGAAGTATCTGGAAGATCAGTCGATCGACCTTGCACAGGCGTTGCTCCTGACCACGGACCGGCCGGGCCTGAGCGCATTTGAACAGAGTGGCTTCAGACGACTCGCCATACTTCAGTACATGGAAACAACTGTTTCCAGAAGGCTTGAATTTCCAGTGATTCCCGATGGACTGGAACTCGTTGCCTTCGAAGAATCAATGAGATCTCAACTCATCCAGGCGCTCGACGCCTCCTATGAAGACACTCTGGACTGCCCTGCACTCCGTGGACTTCGAAAGACCGATGACGTGATCACGGGTCACCAGTCCACTGGCCAGTTCAAGGCATCACTCTGGTCAATCGCGCTGCATCATGGCGCCCCGGCAGGCGCGGTGCTGATCAATCAGACGAAGCGCGGACAACAGGCTGAACTCGTCTACATCGGAATGGCAGCTGACATTCGTGGACGAGGCTGGGGCAGAACGCTTCTTCAACACGCCATGGCATTGGCTTCGGAAGCCAGACTTCAGCAACTTTCGCTTGCCGTCGACCTGAACAATACGCCCGCGCTCGATCTCTACACATCCATGGGATTCACGGCTACCGGAAGGCGGCAGGCTGTTATCCGATCCACCCGTTCAATGCAAGAAGATTGACTCGGGCGAGGTTTTCCACCCGAATTCACCCACAAGGTGGACAACGAGTGTGGATAGAAAAGTTTTGGAGCGCAGAACTCCTTTATTTACCGTCGCAATCACGCCAGGCACGCCTGTGGGGCCAGGAAATCAGGACCTGCAACGCCTGCACCCACGGTACATTCGCCATCACTCGTCCATGGAAGGATGAGTGCACCTCGGGTTTCCCGGGTTGCCGATGGGCGGTCGTCTGGCTGAACATACCCACCATGTTCAGCCCGGCACCCCCCGCGGCTCCGGCACTCGATCAGGATCTCCGGCCCATGATGATCATGACGCAGGAGAAACGGATGGATCCGACCTCCAGAATGGCTTCACGGCCCGACCGGACCACTCATTCTGGAACCTTACTGACGCCCCCCCGATCCGACCGGGAATGGAATCGTCATGAGGTCTTCTCTGTCCCCGTTGCCCGCTCGCCTGGGCTTTGCCAGGCATGCCTCCTGAGTCCCTCGTGCCCAACCCATCAGAAAACACCACTGAATCGATCACGGATCTCCTCAGCCAACGACTGGGCCTTCGCAGGCACGCCATGTGGTTCGGACAGGCCCGACTCCAGCTCGAACAGGACAACCTGGCGGTTGAAGCCGGTTCCCAGTTTGAAGCCGACTGGATCCACGCACACTTCAAGGGGGATCTCAAGGAAGTCGCGGAACATGTCATCGGAAGCCCGGTCAAGGTCTCCGTATGCGTCCGAGGCGACACCGAGCCTGCCAGACAGGCCACCGTTCATCAGCCCCCTCCGGACCGTCGCCCTCGACGGCCTCGCAAGAGGTTCGCAGGCAACCAGCATCGACTTGACGAATTCGTCGTAGGGCCCAGCAACGAGCTGGCGTGGTCCGCGGCAAGCAGAGTGGCCGCCGAACCCGGCGACTGCCCGGTGTCACCACTGTTCATCCATGGAAGCTGCGGGCTTGGAAAGACGCATCTGCTTCAGGGCATCTGCACTCGATACCGCGATTCGTTCGGCAATCACGATCCCATCCGATATCTCACAGGCGAACAGTTCACGAACGAATACATCGCTTCCGTTCGAGATGGTCGAATCGAAGAGTTTCGGCGGTCCATGCGTCGCCTGGCCCTCCTTGTCATCGATGACATCCATTTCCTGAGCGACAAGGCCAAGACCCAGACGGAATTCCTGCACACGCTCGACGCCATCCATCTCACCGGCTCGAGAATCGTGCTCGCCTCCGATGCTCACCCACATCAGATCCGGAGTTTCACCAAGGGACTCGTCAGCCGATTCCTGAGTGGCATGGTGGTTGAAATCGAACGGCCAAGTCGCGAAACCAGGCGTTCCCTGATCAAACGGCTGGCTGATTCCCGGGGCCTCTTCCTGGAGGAACCCGCCATCGAGCTGGTCGCCTCAAGGTGCATTGGATCGGTTCGTGAAATCCAGGGTGCCTTGACTCGATTGAGTGCCCTTGTTCAGGTGCGAGGCGGCACCAGCAAAGCGGTCGCCAGCGAGACCGTCTCCCAGGTGTTCGAACATGCCTGGGACACCTCGCAACCCATCACGCTCGACCGCATCAAGGAAGTGGTCTGCACCCAACTGCATCTGGCACAGGCGGATCTTGCCGGCCGGGATCGCGGCCCTCGAGTCTCGCTTGGCCGAGGCCTGGTCGCCTGCCTTGCTCGAAGGCTGACCGATTACAGCTATCCGGAAATCGCCCGGACGCTGGGCCGTCGCAACCATTCCTCAGCACATGCCGCTGCAAGACGAATCGAGACGATGGTCGAGGAAGATCGGACCGTTCGGCTGCCAGGCCAGGGGGGACAGGATGACGGCCGTGTCCTCGTCCGGGAACTGCTGGACAGACTGCAGCACGCCATTTCCCACCCTTGATGGGAGTCCAGACCGACTCGTTCGATTCACGTGTTCCGGTCCATCGTGACCTCCGCTACACTGGCTGGCATGCCAGTTGAAGCTGCTCGAATCCGAATCAGGCCATTTGCGATCATCCTGCTTGCCATTGCCGGGATCGGCCTGCTCGATACCCAGACGGCTTACGGTGATGATTCAACCAATACGAAGAATGCCATCAGGCATCTCAAACGGACGGTCACACCGCAGAGAGATGACAGCCATCTCACCAGATTGACAGCATTGAGAGGCCTTGGTGATCCGGCACTTGAAGAGTTGTTCCTGCGACTCGTACAGCATGATTCCTGGCAGATTCAGGTCTACGCCGTACTGGGTCTTGCCGAGCTCACTGACGATGGTCATGTGATGCCATGGTTGATCACTCAGATCACGCCCGAAGCACGCGACCAGGTTCTCGCGGTCGCCATGGATGAAAAACGACTGGGCCCCGAGGAGCTCGAAGCACTCACCGGCTGGGAAGAGCTCCAGGAAGCGAATCGAGTCGCCCTGATCGCCTATGCAAAATCGATCAATGAAGATGTTGATATTGATCAACTGCGACCCTTGACCTCATCAAGCAATGAAAAAGTGGCTGCGGCCGCTTGGCTTGTGATGGCATGGCTCGGCGACAAGACGGCGCTGGAGAATATCGATGAGCTGATCGATGGTCTTCCTGAAGCAAGACAACTCGACATCCTCCTGACGATGATCATGCTGATCAATCGCTATGAAATCCGCGAAGCCGCTGCCTGGCTCGACGGGCTTCTGACTGAATCCAGAGCCCAGTCCCAATACAGAGAAATGCTTCTTGCCGGAACCTCCACACTCCTGCTGCTGGATCCGGAACGAGGCCTGAACCAATGGCGGCTCGAGTTTGGATCCAATCCCAAACGACGACAACAGATCACCGCGGCGCTGATGCTTCTCCAGGTCGGTGTCCAACTGGAGATGGAAGATCGCTCAAGACTCGATGTCGATGATGAACTCATCGGGACCATCGTCAATGCAGGCGACGCCGTTGCCAACGATCAGGATGATGTTGCACAGCGTCTGATCGAACTCATCGATCTGAATCATGTCCGGTCGACGACACTCATCCCAGGCGTATTGACAGACCTGCCTTCCGACCAGGCCGTCGTCGTCCTTCGTCGATTCCTCGAGCGCATGGAACAGGATGACTTTTCCAGCGTGGATCAGATGCTTGCGATCGAAGCGACTGAACGACTCCTTGAAATCGATCCGGCTGCCGTACTCGATACTCTGCAGTCCGCAGAAGATGAAAGTCCCCTGCAGGAGGCCATCCTCTATGGGTTGCTCAGGTATCGAGATGCGGATGTTCTGGGAACCGTGGAATCCCTTCAGCAGATCGGTGTTTCACGGCCCGATTCACTTGCCTTGCTGGTCATTGCAAGAGACAGCAACGAACTGGACGATACTCAACTCCATCGCCTCGGACTCATCGCATCTGGCGGTGTACTGGTAGAACCACTTCAGGTCCAGGCAGCCTGGCTCTACCTGAAGCACACGAACTCGATCGATGGTGCACTTGCCCAACTGATCCCTGAAAGTCCCTGAAAGCGAAGACGTGGAATCCAACCCCGCTGTGAGTCGAATACCACTGAATCAACACGACCTGCTTGAGCGTGAACTGCAGGAACTTTCCAGGGAACTGCGGAATGTGAACATGGTCGGCGGGCCACGGGCATCGGAGTTGTCGGAATCCATGGCGTCGTTGACGAGGCAACAGGAGGCTGTGCCGACAGCGACCTATGTCCAGGCCGCGAGCATTCTCCTGCTGGCCATGGACATCCAGACAGGTGATGAAATCATTCTGCCTGCATTCGCATCACAGACCGTGACCCAGGCAGTCGTCTCCGTAGGCGCCATTCCGGTCTATGCCGACTGTCACCCAAGGACCCTGAACATCGCCCCATCCGAGATCGAAGCCTGCGTCACCGCCCAGACCCGGGCGGTCATTGCGAGCAGCATCTTCGGCAACCCTTCCGGATTGCCGGAACTGGCGGCGCTGTGCGGCTTGCTCGAGATACCGCTCATTGAGGATGTCTCCGGTGGACTGGGCAGTACCGTCGATGGCAGACCGTCTGGTTCCTTCGGCTGGGCCTCATTGGTGGATCTTGGTCCTGATTCGGTCATCGGCTGCGGCGAGGGCGGTGTCATCATCACCTCTGATGAGCGACTCGCACAACGCTGTGAGATCCTGAGGAACGGTGACAATCTTGAAGCGATTCGACAACCAACCGATCGCCCAGGCCCATTGGGCATGCGTTGTCATCTGACCGAACTTCAGGCAGCCGTTGCCATGGCACAACTCCGCAGGCTCGATGACATCATCGAAGCACGCTCGGCCGTTGCCGCAGGCTACACACAAAGACTTGCGGGGATCAGCGACATCGTTGTACCAACCGTCGATCCTGGTACGACGCTTGGCTGGCCGGCTTTCGTGATCCGCCTTGATGAGGCGTATGGCAGCGAGGAACGACAGGAAATCGTGAGCGGCATGGAACGCCATGACATTGGCGCAGCAACTCCGTGGCCACTTCCACCGCTGCAACCCCAGATCATGTCAAGACTGATGTCTTCCACTGAACGACGAGACTGGCCGGTCGCGGAATACGTGAGTCATCGCAGTGTCGCGCTCCCGATGCATGCGGGCCTGACCGACCGTGATGTCAGCCTGGTCACACAGACGCTTGAATTGATGATGCAGCGGGCGACATTCCGCCGAAGCTAGCGCGCCATCAACATCAGCTGATCCAGCATCTCATTGGAAGCATTGATCACCCGACTGGACGCCTGATAACCAGTCGAAGCAAGAATCATGTTGATGAACTCCTGCGAGAGATCGACGTTGGACATCTCAAGAGCACCGGTGACAACACGACCCGCACCCAACGTGCCAGGGGCGGTGATGACCGCTTCCCCGGAGTTCGGGCCAACCCGGTAGAAGTTGTCTCCGACATCCTGCAGCCCACCGGGATTCGCAAAGATCGCCAGTGAGACCTGTCCGAGAATGCGAGTCGCGCCGTTGGTAAAGGCTCCGATGATGGTGCCATCATCATCGACACCGAATGAAACAAGTTCACCTCCGGGGAATCCATTTTGTGAAACGGCGGCAATGCTGCTCGTCGAATCAGCCGGTGCCGTCACACCGTCCACACCCTCGTCGAAGTCCAGATTCAGAACGAGAGGCGTATCGGAACCGTTGTCCCTTGGAATACTGATCGAGGTGCTCGAAGCGGATACAAGAGATCCGGTCTGATCGAACATCAGAGTCCCGGATCCAACGATCCTCGCCAACCCGGAAGCGTCCGGGGATTCCGCCAGGAAGGTCCAGGCCGTTCCGCCACCTTCGACGGTTTCCTGAAGGACCATGGACACATGGACCGTGACTGTTTCACCCAGTGAATCGTAGGCGACGAATGTCGTTCGAACGGATTCACCATCGGCTTCCTGCTCTGCGCTCAACCGAAACGGCTGGGTTATGGGTTCACCAGCTTCAGGATGACCGGTCGTTTCGCCGCCGTAGGCGACCGTGATATCACTGCTTGAGATATCCAGATCCTGGACGGTCCCTTCATTGCCAATGATCACCAGTGAACCGGTCCGGTCAATCTCGATGCGACCTCCAAGACTCTGCCCACCGATATCGTCATGATGAAGCCCCAGAACACCTTCAAGCCATTCCGTGAAATCCTCCATCGTGCTGCCATGGCCACTGACTTCAAGGTCTGCTGCATCTGCTTCACTGCCGAAGACGAATGAGTGAGTCCCCATCGACTGCCCATTCTTCTCGACACCACTGACCGTGATGGTGGCCAGCGCACCACCTTCGATTGCCAGCTGTGCGGTTTCATCGCCGGCATCGCTGTAGATATTGTTTCCAGCGACCGTCAAGTCGATCTGAGCACCACTGGGCGCCTCAGGATCCTCGGGATCCCAAGTCGGTCCAATCGGTGTCGTCATCAGAACATCCGCCCAGAGCGGACTGGATCTGTGAATGGATCCACTGGTCGCGGCATCGCCTGAGGCATTGAGTTCGCCATCGAGATAGATCTGAGTGGTCGCTTCGGCGACGGATAGTGCACCAAGCTGGATTTCGAGTGGCTGAAGCTGACCACCGACGATCTGCCACTGGTCATCGACCCCCCATCCCATGACATACGCCCCCTGGGATGTGACGAGACGACGATTCTCATCCAGCTGGAAGGCGCCATCCCGAGTAAAGAGTTGTTCGCCATTCATCTGAACAACGAAGAAACCTTCACCATCGATTGCCATATCGGTGGCGATCCCGGTTGCGGTGATTGCCCCACCGGCAAAATTGCGTTGAGTCCCGGCGACCATGGAACCATGTCCGATCTGACTTGGATTCGTACCTCCAGCCGCCCCGGGAGGTGAACCCAGTGACATGGTCTGGGCATACAGCGTTGAAAACAGCATGCGACTGGACTTGAATGCCGTCGTATTGACATTGGCAATGTTGTTGCCGATGACATCCAGCCTCTGCTGATTGCTCAGCAATCCTGTCAATCCAGTGAACAGTGCATTCGTCGAACCCATGACTCGCTCCTCGATACCTCTGCCTGAAGACGACCCAAGATCCAGGTCGCCGTCAAATCAACCGTCAGCATTACCGTCGTCTGAACCATCCCCGTTATCACTGCCATCGTCACTGCTGCCATCGTCGGCATCATCGACGGCATCTTCTTCCACATCCTCGACGTCCTCGGCCCCCTCGAGTGAATCGAGTACATCCTGTGTAATGATGGTCTCGACGCCAGAGATCGGTAAAAACGCGCCGTTGTCCAGCTCGAGCGCGATTTCATCGCCCTGCCGGATGACAGCCTTCACGGTTCCGCCGAGCCGAACACCACTCCAGTCAAGCCCACCGACAAAACGTCCGATCAGGCTGCTGGCGGACGCCAACTGATTCTCGAAGACCAGCGATTGCATGTTTTCAACCATCTTCATGTCCGATTCAATCGAACGAATCGAATTCATCTGGTCGAGAAGCGCCGCTGAATCCGTCGGTGCCATTGGATCCTGATTGGTCAACTCCGTGAACATGATTTTGATGAAATCCTCGGAGCTCATGGAAGCGAATCCGTTGGTCGTGGTTCGCTGGACGTCTCCGAACAGGTCTGGTGCGTTGATCTGACTCATGCGTGTTGCTCCTGCTCACGTATCTGCTCGAAAGACATGTCCTCATCCACACTGTTGAAACCCGATGATGTCTGCCCTCGACGATTCGAACGACCGTCTGAATCAGCTCGCTCGGAATCAGAACGTTGTTCGTCCTCATCCGAAGCATTCTGATCGGCGGCCTCCGACGTCGATTGATTCTGTGACCGCACATCGAGTCGCTCGAGTGAATATCCCTGAGCTTCGAGCGCCGCCTTCAAGCGGGAGGTCGAAGCTTCCAGAATCTTGCTGGCTCCCCGAGTCGAGGTTTCGATGGAGGCGCGTACGCGATCACCATCGACTTCGACTTCAATCTGGACTGGACCGAGCTGAACGGGTTGCAGTTGAATACGAAGCCGTCCACCCCTCTGGGCAAGAAGACTGGTCATGCCGCGGAGCGTTCGAGACTCGGCTTCAGCCAGAGATTTCACAGCTGGGGATCGGGACCCCGGTTCCATCGCTGATGATCGGGTTCTCGAGACTGTTTTCACACCCGCCTCGAGTGCCGCCTCGACCTCGATGGCTCGAAGAACCGCTGCGGGCATGTTTCTCAAGACGACCCTCTGACCTGCGGCTTCAGACTGAACTGCCGCTGGACGGCCTGGTGTCTTGGTGTCCTGTGCGGATGTCCTGATGATGTGATCACCGGCACCCATGGGGTTTGAACCCCTGGAAGCTGCACTCATCGAAGTGCCGGACATGCCAGCGATCCTGCCACGAGGCTTGGGAGAATCCGGATTGAAGTGCGATCCATTTTCCGTCATGGGCCGCACGGAAACCGGCCCCTCTCCACTCGGATCGCGCATCTCCTGCGCCTGCGGTTCGTTGGAATCACGCTGTTCCTGCGCCTCCCCGTCCCCTTCAATCTGGCGATCAGCAGCTTCCTGCTCTTCAATCCGGTCTGAAAGCGAATCTTTGGAGCGCTCGGCCCCATTCAGCAGTGATTCTCGGACAGCATCCACCATGAAGGTGTTTTTCAACCCATCTGGAGCCGTTTGATCAGGCTTCAGCCACCCCGTATCAAGGCTGATTTGGCTTGTTGACGCCGTAGGAATCACGACTGGAGACCTCCATGGGCGATCGATCTTCGGGAATGGTCCCGTATCGCCCAAGAGCTTCCAGCAACTGGCCTGCCAGTTCGAGTTCACCAGCTGATTTGAACTCACGCAGGATGCGACTGGCCGAACGTTCTCGCATGGCATCGAGCGTGGCGACCGCGTCGTCGAATCGATCATCCTCCACCATCGCCAGCAACCACACCTTGGCCTGGTTCGGTTGGGCCGATTCCATCAGCTGCACCGAGCGGCGAAACTGCGAGGCAGGATCACGGCCCTCGTCTTCCTGTGATGCCGACTCAATCGCCGCCCTGAAAGCCGCTCGCTCGATCGCAAGATTCTCGCGTGCCTGAGCCAGTTGATCCAGCGCCTGCTCGATCTGACGCTGACGGATATCGGATTCCTGCCGGAGCCCCAATCT
>MDSW01192936.1_pt1 | contig 14199 bp, 12 predicted proteins | sample 811171 | NCBI WGS metagenome assembly MDSW01 (sample SAMN05326641, study PRJNA326480) | marine metagenome | isolation source: seawater | place: Atlantic Ocean: North West | collected 2012 | reverse complement strand
TAGCTCCTGGAAGCACTAGTTGACAATTCTTCAGAATCGACGGGGAGCCGGCACCCCCGGTCCAATACGAACATGTGTAGTCCATACCCGTGTCCTCAAACGAGGTAAGTCCCGTCCACTTTAGGACATCCGCCGTGAGACTCATATCGGCCACAGATCCAAATGGGTCCTCGAACCCGAAGTCCCAGTCATGGGTAAACCCATCGCCAAACTGTTCTTCCGGCACGATCGCCGCATCAAGGTTTGATCCACCGCTTCCCGCTCCACCGCTCCACCCTTCAACCTTCATAACCAACGAATCCGCAGCGTTCTCAACCTGAGATGAGGGCAGGGCACTGTTCCGGACGGCTGGGGCGTCAGCCGGGCGGTCTGTTCCGCAGGAAACACTAAATGTTAAGGCAACTAACAAAAGGGCCGCTGGCACTGCTGAGATTCTCATGTCTAAGTATGCCACCCATCCCCGGTGTTTGTCGGGCTGGGGAGATTTGAACTCCCGACCTTCGGTCCCCCAGACCGACGCGCTAACCAAGCTGCGCCACAGCCCGCCGACACGAACTCTAACGGTTTTATAAGGTCTCTAAACAGTCGTAGGATTTTCACAAAGCTGCCTCCGCGACTAGAGTTTTCCGCCGAAGGGGAAAACTTGATAAACAAACTACTTGGCGGCTTAGTGCCATTTATTGCAGCGCTAGCCGCTTTCGCTTGCGGAGCAATCATGCTCGTAGCTTTAGGTGCGAACCCCTTTGTAGGCATAGAAGCAATTTTCGATGGGGCTTTTGGTAGCGGCGACAGAATTGCTGTAACAGCTGTTCGAGCCACTCCTCTCATTCTCGTCGGTGCAGGCATTGCTATTGCTTTCCGCACGAACGTTATAAACATCGGTGGGGAAAGCCAAATTATCGCTGGAGCTCTTCTCGCCACTGTCACTGCTCTAGCCCTACCGAACCTGCCTGCTGTTGTCCTAATTCCACTGATAATCGTAGCTGGCGCTGTAGGTGGTGGAATTCTCGGAGCTATACCTGGCGCTCTTAAAGCCTACGCATCTGTAAATGAGATTCTTAGCACAATAATGCTCAACCTCATGATGGTTCAGTTCATGAACTATCTTCTTAGAGGTCCTCTAATCGACCCCTACGAACTGCAAGCAGGAACTCGAATACCTCAAACGCAGAGACTTTCAGACAATGCTGCTCTCCCTTCACTCGCAGGTGACACCAGACTCCACTTAGGGGTCCTTATCGCCGTATTAGCAGCTGGCGCTGCCTACGTTATTTTGTGGCGCACACCAATCGGTTTCCGACTAAGAGCTGTGGGGCACTCCCCTAAAGCTGCAAGAGCCGCTGGAATAAACGTGAAACGAAACATCACTTTAGCTTTAACTATTTCTGGTTCGCTTGCCGGAATAGCAGGAGCCATTCTGGTTTTCGGAAGCGAAGGTCAACGAATGGTAACAGACGGTTCTGCTACTGGCTTTACAAGCAGCGCAGGATTCAACGGTATCGTCGCAGCATTATTCGGAGGTCTTCACCCCTTATGGACAGTTCCTTCAGCTTTTCTCTTCGGAGCTTTACTGACCGGAGCTACACAACTACAACGAGTCCTGCAAGTACCTTCTTCTCTTGCAGTGGCAATGAACGGGCTGATTGTAATTTTTGTTATAAGCAGCTCGCGTGTCAGGGGTTGGCTCGATAAAACACTTAGTGACTCAAAACTGTTCAAGGAACAAGAAGATTCAAATTCGCCACGTGAAGAAAAGAGTCAGATAAATGGGTGACTTTTTCACAACCAGCGTTCTGGTAGCCACAGCAGCTTCAGCCGTTCGTCTCGCTACCCCATACCTACTGGCCGCATTGGGTGAAACTATCGGTCAACGCAGCGGAGTTCTGAACCTCGGTGTTGATGGCGTTATGATGCTAAGCGCTTTTTTCTCCTATTGGACCGTTCTCGAAACTGGCAATATGTGGTTAGGTGTTCTAGTAGCCTTGCTGGTCGGTCTCATAATGGGCGTTCTTTACGGTGTTATAACTGTTTTCTTTGAAGCGACTCAAGGCATAAGCGGAATAGGTATTTTTATTTTTGGTTTAGGTTTCAGCGATCTTCTCTTCCGTCAACAAGTGGGAACACCAAAACCCATACGCCGTCTTCCTAATATTGAAATACCGCTCTTATCTGATATTCCTTATATAGGCGAACCTCTTTTCCAACGCAACCTTTTGACCTATTTAGCTTTCGCTCTTGTGCCGGTAACAGTTATTGTGCTCAACAAAACGACCTTCGGCCTTAATATAAGATCTGTGGGAGAGAACCCTCAAGCTGCCGACAGCCTTGGAGTCTCCGTCGAACGCACACGCTTCTCCGCGATAATGATCGGAAACGCATTCGCAGGTTTAGCAGGCGCCGCTCTAGTTCTACAGCTCGGAATTTTCCAACCTCATTTAACCCAGGGAATGGGTTTTATAGCCGTAGCTCTCGTTTACTTCGGCGCATGGAAACCATTGGGCGTAATGGGCGGTGCCTTACTCTTTGGATTGGTCAATGCAGTTGTTCTCCAATGGAAAGCTCTGGGAATAATTCCTGTGAGTATTTCAGACTTAGCTGGAATGGCGCCGGCTGTCGTGACGATAATTGCCTTAGTGCTTTTAGCCAGAAGAGTTAACGCACCAGCAGCTCTAACTAAACCGTTTATAAGGAGTTAAAAAGTTCTATTAAATCGGGGAGACCCGTAAGGGAAAGGAAATAAATATGAGAAAGAAAGTGAGGCTCTTAACAAGCCTCTTGGCGCTACTAGGGTCTTTTGTCTTAGTAGCATCCGCTTGCGGGTCGTCATCTGACGACTCCAGTGACACTAGCGGTGCTTTAACTATGGCAATTGTAGCTCCTAGCGCCTCTGACGACCTGGCTTTCAGCCAGAGCATGGTTGACTCCGTCAACGCACTTGATAGAGAAATAACTCTTTCAATCACTGACGGAACTTTCATTGTTGAAGAGGCAGCAGCTGCTATCCGTGGATATGCAGAAGATGGAAGTGACATTGTTATCGCCCACGGCACCCAGTTCGGTGCATCGTTAGCGGAAATAGCACCTGACTTCCCAGATACTACATTCATCTGGGGTACTGCTACAGATACCCAAGGTTTAGATAACGTTTTTGCTTACTATCCAGCCTCAGATGAGGGCGGTTACGTAAATGGCGTTGTTGCAGCAGCTGTATCAGAAAATGGAAAAATCGGTGTAGTAGGACCCGTAGAAGCGGGTGATGCTGTTCCATACATAAATGGTTTCACCACTGCCGCTAAAGCTGGAGGCGCTGAAGTAAGCGTCACCTACACAGGTTCATTCGGAGACGTGGCACTCGCAGCAGAAGCTGCACAAGCACATCTTGCAAATAATGCTGACGTTCTAACCGGAACAGCTCAGATGGTTGTAGGAGCCGTAGGTGTAGCAGCTGATGCTGGAGTTCCATGGTTCGGAACCCAGTCAAATCAAACTTCTCTTGCACCAGATTTAGTTATCGCTTCACAGGTTTACCATTGGGAAGTAGTGCTCGAAGAGATGCTTGATCTTCGAGATTCAGGTACCAAAGGTGGTAAAGCTTTTGAAATTAATCTGGCTAACGGTGGTCTAGTCATCGAATTCAATGACGGTTACGGCCTCTCAGATGACATTAAAGCTAGTGCCGATGCAGCAATCGCTGGCATCATTGACGGCTCTATCAATACTGGAGCTTAGAAACTTAAACGAAAAGAGCTAACTATCCCCGTGCGGCGACAATGTCGTCTCACGGGGATGCTCTTGACTAGAACAAAGAAATTAAATGACAGATACAAACAACAACCTTCTTGAAATGAGGGGAGTTACAAAACGTTTTCCTGGCGTGGTTGCCAACAACAACATTGATCTTGACGTCAGGTACGGCGAAGTCCATACGCTACTTGGAGAAAATGGTGCTGGGAAAAGCACTCTGGTGAAAATACTTTTTGGTCTCTATCAGGCTGATGAAGGCGAAATTTTACTTCGAGGTGAGCCAATAGACATAGACTCACCATCTGCAGCTATAGATTCGCGCGTGGGAATGATCCACCAACATTTCATGCTTGTGCCGACTTTGACTGTTTGTGAAAATGTCGCACTGGGTACCGCCTCAAACCGTCGACCTTTCACTGATCTGGAAAATGTTGCAACCCGCATATCCGACATCTCGAACGAACACGGGTTAGCTGTCGATCCTTCGGTAAAAGTTGAACATCTATCTGTAGGTGAACGGCAACGAGTGGAAATAATTAAAGCGTTGTACAGAGATGCAGAATTACTCGTCCTTGATGAACCAACAGCTGTTCTTACTCCTAAAGAAGTGGAAGATTTATTTGTTATCTTGCGCCGAATGGCTGATGGTGGAAAAGGCCTAATTTTCATTTCTCATAAATTGCGTGAAGTCATGTCTCTAAGCGACCGAATTACAGTTTTACGTGATGGTGAGGTTGTAGGAGAAACCACTCCATCTAAGACAGACAGGCAGGAACTCGCCCAGATGATGGTCGGGAGGGATGTACGACTCACTCCCGACTTGCCTGAAAGCAAATTAGGTGCGAAACGTTTGACATTATCTGACCTAACAGTTATTGGAGATAACGAAACTGTCGCTGTGAAGAAGGTTTCTTTTGATATACATGCTGGTGAAATCCTCGGAATTGCTGGAGTATCGGGTAACGGCCAGCGAGAATTAGCTGAAGCAATCGCAGGCTTAAGGGAAATAGAGTCAGGCAGCTCAATTGAGTTAGATGGCTCAGATATAACTCTGAGTAGTACTCATGAACGTCGTGAAAAAGGTCTGGGTTTTATACCTGAAGAACGCATACCCGATGGAGCTATCCCAGATTTTACGGTTAGTGAAAACCTGGTGCTAGTCAATCATGGAGATGAAAATTTCACAAAACGCGGTTTCTTCTCATTCGATTCGATCAGAGACCATAATGTTGAACTGGTCAGCGACTTCGATGTGAAAACACCTAGTATCGAAACCCCAACCTCAAGTCTCTCGGGGGGAAATATACAGAAAGTAATTTTGGCTAGGGAACTTTCGGCAAAGCCAACTTTTTTACTCGCTTGTCAACCAACACGCGGGGTCGATATCGGGGCAGCAGAATACATACATAACCGTCTCATCGAACAACGTGATATTGGTACAGCCACTCTATTAATATCTGAAGATCTTGATGAGGTAATAGGCCTTTCAGATCGAATAGCTGTCATGTACGAAGGTGAAATTATTTCAATTATTTCAGGGGAAAATGTCGAACGAAACAAAATAGGTCTTCTGATGGCAGGTGTAAAAGATTAATTTTCTTGGTCATCAAGTAAATAAAAGCCACAAACCTTCGATGAGCCGCCATCCCAGATAAATCATCGCTGCAGTTACGAAAACCCAAAAATGCCAAGGGATCTTCTGTGATTTAACTTCTTTGTCATCGCCTTCAATAACTCGGTTACCGCAGGAAGAACAGGTCCCTACCACAGAAACAGAATTAGGCGACAGGTATTTGTCGCATGAAACACACCATGGCATTTTTGTTTTTAATCTTTTCTTATTGCCAAAATGGCCACATCATCGGCAAGGATACCTTGATTGAAGTCGTTCGCTGAGTCCAATAGTTGCTTACAGAAGACATCAGGTGAAATTCCAGGGTTTCTTCTAATCGCATCACCAATTCGATCTTCACCAAATTGTTCATCTCCGCGTCGCGCTTCAACCAGACCATCTGTGTACATAACTGCCATGTCATCACGAGATAGTGGAATCTCTCTACTGAAAAAATGTCCATTAGGGTCAAGCATCAGTAAAGGACCTGTCGACCTCAGTGGACGCACTTCACGTTCATGCCAAAGGAATGCAGCTGGGTGACCGGCAGATGCATATCTTAGGGTTTCAGCTTCAGTGTCAAAAACTATTACGACAAGTGAAATGAACTCTTCTGTACGTTCAACAGAGACCATCTGATGATTAAGTTCCTCAAGTGCTTGGGCAGGATCACGAAACTGACGTAAAAAGGTTCTTAATAAATACTTTGCTTGAAATGCAGTAATCGACGATTCGATACCTTGACCTGACACATCTCCTATTACCGCAGCTAGTCGAGTGGGTGAAGCCTGAAAAACATCAAAGAAGTCTCCTGCCATTAAACCTGTTCCTGCTTGATACACACGACCAACATCAAAACCAGTAAATTCTGGCAGTTCCTCTGGTGCTAAACGAGCTGCCCACGCCTTAGGTGCTAACTCCTGCTGATCGAGAGCTTCTTGTGCTCTTCGTTCCATATCGAAACTTTTCCGCGCCATTCGAGCTTCCCGGACTGCGTTCCTAGCCCAATAAGTTGAAACTAAAGCCGGTATCGCTACTAAAACATAAATTACTGCTGCATCGGAAGTTTCTCTGAATGCTGTCACAAAAGAAGCTAAAGATAACAACCCGTAAAGGCTCGCTGAATGAATCTCTTTGCGAAAAGTACTCCATGCCAACGTATGGGAGTCAGGCGCTTCGTCGCTATCAACTTTTTGAACCACTCTGTAACGTTGCTGAGCTGACCTTATCCAAGCCAGCGTCGCAGCTAGACAAACAATTCCAAGGGCAGTTAGCACTGGGGTCCGCATCTCAAACATTATGATACTCCCCGAATAACTACATCAGTTTTTTATAAAATTTATTAATTTATTACTTAAAGCGTTTTTTTTACTACTCTGAGCGTCTGCGCACTCTTAGTTTTATAGCCGTTGCACCTAAATTAAGGTCTTCTCTAATTTTTCTCTCCAAATACCGCAACCATGTTTTTGGGACTTCTCTGTTCGCAAACAATGTGAAAGTGGGTGGATCGGTAGCTCCTTGAGTTGCATACAAAACTCTTACCCCACCTGGTGCTGGGTGAGCTGCTTGGGCAGCTCTAACAACTTCATTAACTCTTCGAGTTGGGATACGAGTCTGATATTCCATAACACTTTCAGCAAGCGCAGGCCAAAGATGTTTAACATTACGCCCGCTCAGAGCGCTTATTCTAATAACAGGTGCTTGTCCGATAAAATGCAGCCGTTGCCCTACTTGCCCAAGAATATCTTCGCGTGCTTCCTCATCACATAAATCCCATTTGTTTAATAAAACTAAAATTGGACACCCTGCCGCATCTACCCTTTCAGCCAACCTTTGATCTTGATGCGTAATCCCTTCAGTTGAATCGATGATCAGTAAAGAAACGTCGGCTGTATCCACTGCTTGAAGCGCCCTCACCAGTGAGTAGTACTCTGTACTCTCATCAACACGGGCTTTTCTTCTCATACCCGCAGTATCAATAAATCTCACAGGACCATTTTCAGTTTCCACGACTGTATCGACGGTGTCTCTTGTCGTTCCAGGCATGTCATGAACAACAGATCTATTTTCCCCTATAAGCCTGTTGAAAAGAGTGGATTTACCAACATTTGGTCTTCCGACCAAAGTCACTCCGATAATTTTCTCTTCTTGCTCATCAACTTCTTCAGAATCTTCCTCAACTACTGGCAGTTTGTCTACCAGAATCTCCAAAAGGTCTCCTGTCCCTTTTCCATGCAGAGCACTTACGGGGAGAGGTTCTCCCAAACCTAAGGACAACAAGTCCCACACTTCCGTTTCGAGATTTTTATTATCAACTTTGTTTGCTACGAGTAATACAGTTTCCTGTTTTGAGCGTAAAAGAGAAGCTATCTGCGCATCATCATCAGTCACCCCAACTGTTACATCAACAACAAATAGAACTGCATCTGCTTCCTTTATTGCTTTTTCGCTCTGATCGCTAACCTTTTCGTCAAGGTCACTTCCTGTCGCCATCCAGCCACCTGTATCAATAAGCGTAAATTCTTTACCCGACCATGAAGCAACTACTTCCTTTCGGTCTCTTGTAACTCCGGGGCGTTCCTCTACTATTGCCTCTCTTCTTCCTAGAATCCTGTTAAGAAGCGTTGACTTCCCTACATTTGGCCTACCGACTATCGCGACTGTTGGGAGCATGCTCATAACCTATTCGCGATCAGCGCATCTTTAAGTGAACCGCCATCTGTTGGGATTACTTCGACTTGCCTGGGAAGGTCAGAGGGAGTCAAACCGTCCAGAAATTTACCCCCGCTTAAACAAACATCGGGCAATAAGTATCGATCCCCTTTAGGCTCTGTTGACAATACTCGAACTAAGTCTTCGCCGACCATCAATCCGGTAACTCCAACATTTCCTCCAAAAAAGTTATTTTCCACTGGAATTATCCGAATATCTTCTCTCTCTAAACTTTCTATCAATGGTCTAATCGCTTCAGCCCCTAACTCGCCCGTCAAGACAGCAATTGAAGTATCGGAAACTTTATCAACACCATCTTCTTTCAAGTTCGTGCCTGATCGAGGCGCTCTAAAACCGAGAGGCGGTGCTCCTTCTACAGATGCAAAAAATCCAGACGGTTTATCACGTTTGAAATCATTGTTAGAGAATTCAAGTTCAAAAGCTCTTGCCATTCCTATGCCATCCTCATACATTTCAAAATCTCCATAACTTTGCGCTGGTGGAAACTCTCTTCCAGCGGCTAAATAGTATTCATCTGCGGCGTAAACAAGGTGGCGTCCTAAGTTTTCAACAAAAAAATCTTGCCACAACTCAACACATTCAACTACCTCATTTGCCTCTTTTTTTGTATGCGGACGCATTCTCGGTTCATTCGTGTACTTGCTAACGCCTAAAGGAACCACGCACAGGCTTGCTAACTCTGAATACTTTTCAGCTACCCCAGCCAGAGTGTCCTCAAGCCAATAACCGTTATTAACTCCAGGGCATACAACTACTTGACCGTGAACAGTAACCTCATTGTCAAGTAGTTCACTAAGCCACCTCAGACTCGTTGCACCTCTTCGATTGCGTAACATTTCTGCACGTTTATGAGGGTCAGTCGAATGAATACTCACATAAAGAGGCGATAAACCTTCGACTAAAACCCTTTCAAGATCTGATTCGGTGAACCTAGTCAATGTTGTGAAGTTGCCGTATAAAAACGAAAGCCGGTAGTCGTCATCTTTCAAATAAAGACTTTTTCTTAAACCAGGCGGAAGCTGGTAAATGAAACAAAATTCACAATGGTTATCACATGTTCGTACACGATCAAAAAGCGCACCATCAACTTCAATCCCCAGAGGAACCCCTGTTTTTCTAGAAATTTCCACCTCACTTCGTATACCACCTGAATCTATTTCAAGAATAACTTGAGGTTCATCAATCAATAATTGGTACTCGATTACATCACGTGGTACACATCCATTTATGGCAAGTATCTGCTCTCCACCTTTAATTCCATGCTGCTCAGCTGGCGAATTAGGCAAAACAGAAACAATTGTTGGAGCTGACATGACTACAAGACTATCCAAGACCTGGCAGTACAAAGTAAAGTTATCTCATGAAGGTTGAACGTGTTCTCTTAGCTGAACCGCGAGGTTTTTGTGCCGGGGTTGAAATGGCCATAAAAGCTCTGACTTGGATGGTCAAAGCCTTCGATGAGCCTGTCTACTGCTACCACGAAATCGTTCACAATAAACTTGTAGTGGAGCGTTTCGAAAACCTAGGTGTTGTTTTTGTAGACGATATAGAAAACGTGCCCGAAGGTTCTCCCCTCATGCTCTCAGCCCACGGTTCAGCTCCGGAAGTGGTTCAAAAAGCCGAAAAGGTTTCCAGCTACATGGTGGATGCGGTCTGTCCATTGGTAACCAAAGTTCACCATGAAGTTAAAATTCGTTCAAAAAAAGGCTTCCAAATCGTATATGTGGGACATGCAGGACACGAAGAGGCCGAAGGCACTATCGCCGTCTCTCCTGAATCAATTCACCGCGTCGAAGACGTTAACGATGTTGAGTCACTTCCAGAACTTGGCGACAAAGTAGCTTTGTTAGCTCAAACGACTCTAAGCCACCGTGACTGGGAGGGAGTCGTGTCTTCTGCAGAAGAACGCTGGCCTGAGCTTTGGTCACCTGGACGGAGCGACCTGTGTTTCGCTACGACAAATAGACAGGCGGCTCTACTTGATCTTGTTGGGCACTGTGATTCAGTAGTTGTAATAGGATCAAAAAATAGTTCCAATACGAAAGCTTTGGTTAAATTAGCTGAAGAGGCAGGCTGTGAGAGAGTAATTTGGATCAATAAAGCTCAGGAACTTCCAAAAGATCTCTCTGGAACTGTGGGGGTAACGGCAGGTGCATCCGCTCCAGATGAGGTTGTAGCCGAGGTGATCAAAACCTTGAATCCTAGTGATGGAGTTCATAACATCAGACACACCCAAGAAGACGAATATTTTCCTCCCCCTCGAAACATAAGAAATCTACTCGGAGCGATTGACAATTTCGCAAAATTAGGTTTTGCTTCACCATCTAAAAGTACTAATTTCACTGACAAAGAAATCGGAGCTTCGGACGTCCTTTACAGCCTCAATCTTTCTGCCGTCTCAAACTAAGATTTTTCGCCTAAAAGAGTCTGAGCTTGATCGAAAGCTTCCTGTAAAGAGTTTCTTAACTGCTCGGTAAGTTCTTCTACAGCTCGTCTAGGGACGCGCCCATCAAACTTAGGAGGTATCACAGGCTCTCCTACAACCAGAAACACTTTTGCTGGCCGAATCAAACGGGAACCGTGCGGCATAGCCTTGTCTGATCCAGCGATCCCTAAAGGTATTAATGGGACGCCTGCTCTGGCAGCTACAAAAGCAGGCCCTGAATGCATCTTCTCTTTTTCAATGACAGGACCATGCTGACGTGTCCCTTCGGGGAACATTACAAGTGGCTCTCCGCGTTCCAATACTTGTTGACAAGCATTTAAAGCAGCTCTATCTGCTGTCCCTCTCTTAACTGGGAAACAACCTAAAATCCCTAGGAACCATCCCCCAAGTCGATTATTCCAAATCGACTCCTTTCCTAAAAATCTGACACGTTTCGGGGTTATTAAACCTCCTAAAGGAGAATCAATATATGAACGATGAACAGGCGCAATAATATAGGGGGTGTTTTTAGGTACTCTGTCTTTGTTTACTGTGCTAAAACGAAAAAGAATTTTAGCCACTATCCAGACTAAAGTCCGAAAAAATCTGTATGCAATTTTTTCTTTTAAACCCATAGGTTTCCCAAGATCTAATTCCATTTAAAAAGCCCCAAAATCTCTTTTATCGTTTCTTCAACTCCCATCAGGGAAGTATCTATCTCTATCGATCCTTCAGAGCGAACTAAAGGGCTAGTTGAACGTCCTATATCTGCTTCGTCTCTTTTCCTGATTGAATCAGCCACTTTTGAAGCATCCAAAGCCTCTTCTTGTTCAATTCTTCTTTCCGCACGGACTTCCTCGGAGGCGGTCAAGTAGACTTTTACTTTTGCTTTTGGGAAAACAACCGAACCTATGTCCCTTCCCTCAATGACTCCTCCGCCTTTTTTTTCGACCCAGAGACGCTGCCTATCAACCATTTCTTGACGTACTGTTGGCATCGCTGCGACTGCACTCACAACTCTTGTAACCTCAGGTCCTCTTATTTCCTTTGTCGCGTTATAACCATTCACCAAGCAAATACCGTCCTCAAAGTTGAAATTCATTTCTTTAGCGATTTTTAGAACCTGTTTTTCATCGATTATTTCTATGTTCTTTTTAATGGAGACGAAAGCCACCGCTCTGTACATCGCTCCCGTGTCTAAATATTCAAGGTTCAATTTTTTTGCTAAAGCTTTTGCAATCGTGGATTTTCCTGACCCCGCCGGACCGTCAATTGCAATAATTTTTTCGTTTATCAACTCGCTCATTTTCTTAATGCATTCAAATCATCTATGAAACCGGGGTAGCTGGTCGCTACGGCTTCCCATCCAGAGATCTCTGTCGCATTACTTGAAACTAATCCAGCAATTGCGCAACTCATAGCGATCCTATGATCTCCATGCGAATCAACTTTTCCTCCGGTTAACCCGCCTCCTTGTATCACCAGATCATCACCTGAAATCTCTGCTTTCATTCCCATTGAGCCTATTTCTGAAACTATCGTCTCAAGCCTGTTGCTTTCCTTGACTCTAAGTTCGCCAAGCCCCTTAAAATGGGTCTCTCCATCAGCACAAGCGGCTGCAACTGCGAGTATAGGAACTTCATCGATTAGGCCAGGAATTTCTGTTTCTTCTACAACCGTTCCGACAAGTTCACTAGATGCAACATTCAAGTCATTAGTAACAGGGTCTTGCGTTATGTCAGCTCCCATTCTTGATAGGACACCAATAAATCCGTCTCTTGCATGACCTGTGTAAACATTTTTTATAGCTACTTCTGAGCCCTTGAGGATTGTCGCCCCAACTGCCCAAAAAGCTGCTTGAGATGGGTCACCTTTAACTTTATGAATGAAAGGTTTCGGCTGTCCTGGTTTGACAGTTACAGATTCAGAAAAACTATCCGCGGTCGGAGCAGTTATAAGAACATCAAGACCAACTTCTTGAAACAGTTCTTCTGTGTGAGTTCTTGTAGGAGTAGTTTCGATAACAGTTGTGTCGCCTGTCGCAAAAAGACCTGCGAACATCAAGCACCCCTTTACTTGGGCACTGGGCACTTCCATCTGGTATTCAATGCCTTTTAAGCCACCTGCATCGATTCTGAACGGAGCCCTGCCTGCGGTCTCGAGACATGAAATCGTAGCTCCCATTCGTTCCAATGGTTCTATTATTCTTTCCATTGGCCTTTTCCGAATCGACTCATCCCCATCAAGAGTTACCGAAAACGGTAGGCCAGCAAGCATCCCTGACATTAAACGGATACTTGTACCTGAATTACCTACAAATAATTTCTCACTAGGTTCTTTCAATTCACCACCTTGGATGCGTAAAACGTCTGAATCCTTTTCTTCCAACTGCACTCCCAGAGAAGTAAGAATTTCCATTGTGTGCTTCACATCTTGACCTCTACTCAAACCATGAATTGTTGACTCACCATCCGCCAAAGAAGCCAACATTAAAACTCGATGAGAAATCGACTTGTCTCCAGGCGCATTAATTTGCCCAACAAGACAGCCACCGGGTTCTATTATTTCTGGTTTCACAATAAAGGTCTCAATGCCGGCCTGTACCCATGTGTCATCAAACCTCCAGAAAGTCTTTCTGCCAAATTCTTCTCCACAAGCAATACCACTACACCACGGTCCCCTTCGGCAGAGTGAGTCATTTCTAAATCGAAAATATTGACATCTAATTCGGTTGCCAAAGACGCTATTGTGGCCAACTCTCCAGGTTTGTCCATTATCGGTACACGCACTTCAATCAATTCAGAAGGTCTAGGAGCACCAGTTGGCAGATTTATTCTTGCTTCCCTTGACGTCTCTAAACGCTGTAATAAGGAATCGTTGTCATGACTATTTACTTCATTACGAACTTCCGTTAAAGCAGAAATAAAATCATCAATCACTTCAGTAATAGCTTCATGGTTTTCCGCACAAATATCTGGCCAAATTGTCGGATTACCAGCCGCTATTCTGGTCATGTCACGAAAACCACCGGCTGCTAGCCTCAAAACTGCAAAATGCTCTTCTGACCTGTTGGCTGCCAGTCCCATCAGAGTGGCCGCTGCTAAATGAGGAACATGGGAAACCATGGCTACCAGCGAATCATGACGGCTTGGACTCAAGGTAACTATTTCAGCCCCAAGCGAAATAATCACCTCTCTAATGCGTTTAAATGCTTCGTCAGAGGTATCTTCCGTGGGAGTAAGAACCCAGTTTGCATCTGAGAACATCGCTGGATCTGCACCTATTAAGCCTTCTTGTTCTGATCCTGCCATCGGATGACCGCCTACAAATCGAGGATCTTTAATTTCTTTTGATATTGACGCTTTCACACTCCCCACATCGGTAACGAAACCTTTGGGGGCGATTAATAACGCTTCTTTTACCAATTCTGGTATATCTCGCACAGGTGCCGATACAAATGTTATTTCAGCTTCTTGATCCCAACCTGTGGAATCGATTACTCCTAATTGTTTGGCTTCAACTAAACGCTCTTCAACTTCATCTATCCCACTGACATGCCAACCCTGTTCACGTAATGCCATACCAATTGAACCGCCGATTAGACCCACTCCTGCAATCATGGCCCGGTGACTCATTAGTCTCTCCATATCCTTCGTTTTGGCTTAAATCAATTTTACAGCCTAGG
>MDSW01031404.1_pt1 | contig 14199 bp, 8 predicted proteins | sample 811171 | NCBI WGS metagenome assembly MDSW01 (sample SAMN05326641, study PRJNA326480) | marine metagenome | isolation source: seawater | place: Atlantic Ocean: North West | collected 2012 | reverse complement strand
CGGGCGGCGGCGCAGGCGCCGCCGCCGCCGCCGTCGCGTTCGTCCTCTCGACCAAGCCCGCGGGTATCCCCCACGCCGCCTCAATCGCGGCGACGGTCTCGCCGCTCGCGAGGCGCTTCGAGACGTGCTCGACAGCCTCGCCGTAGATCTTCGCCTTGGACGTCTCGTCAACGCGCGGCTTCCCGAGCTGCTCCCATCGAATGTACGCGGCGACGCCGTAGAGGATGTCGAGGCCGGTGATCAGCGCCTTCGCCGACGTCGGCGTCGGCGGCAGCGGCGTCGGCGTCGCGAGCGGCGTCGGCGTCGGCGTCGTCGCGTGCACCGGGCTCGGCGTCGACGCCGGGATCGGCGACGGCGGCGCGTAATCCGCGGTCGGCGGCGGCGTCACCTTGAGGTTGAACCCGTCCGCGGTCATCGCGGAGTTGGACGCGTTCGCGAGCCCCGCGGCTTTGATCTGGTCCCCGAGCGAGATGCGAAAGTTCTTCCCTCCGTCGTTCACCCACTCGTTCGCGGCGGTGACGAGGCAGAACTCCACGGCCGCCACGCCCGGGTCCAACACGAGCTGCAAGGGCCCGAACGCGGGGAACGGCGACCGGAGCGCTTTCTTCTTGTACAGCGTCGTCCCCGGAGGGTTCAGCTCGGGCGGGAGGAGTTGCCAGTCCAGACCCGTGGCGGGTCGCATCACGCCCCAGTGCAGGAGGAGGCCGTTCGGGCGGTTGGGCTCGCACTCGAGCGCGATCGTGTGCACGCCCTGCGGGTTCGTCTTCACCGTCGCCATGAGCTGCCTCCCGTCCGGGAGCGGGATCGCGATGAGGTCGCTCGCGTTCTGCACGCCCTGCGACGACGCCGCGCTGAGTGCGGTGGAGGAGGAGGTCTCGGGGCGACGGCGGCGAAGAAACGTCGACGCGCGCGAGGGCTTCAGAGCCGACGCGCGCGTCGGTCTGCCGCCCGGCGCGCGATCCGTCGACGTCCTCGCGGACCTGCGATGCGCGGGGGGGGGCGAGGGACGGACGGGACGTCATGACGGGCTCGACGACGCGCGGAAACCGCGCGAGGTTAAATCTCAACGTTTCTTTCGGGCCATCATCGTGAAGATATTAAAACGAGGGCGCGCGGAAAGAAGAAAACGATCGCGCGCGCACCAGACGGACGCGCCGGGCGCGGCGATCAGGGCGCCGAAACCCATGGGCATTGTCGTCGGATCGTCGTGCTCAGATCAAGAAAAAGACGTGCGGAGCGCGCGCGATGCGCCGTGCGATGTGCGACGCTTGGGGCGGATGAGAGGCACTTTTTGGTTTGGTTTCGTCATTCTTAACGGCCATTTAAACCCGGCGTTCTTGGGTTAATCCGACTGGCAGCCACGATGTGCACTTTTTACGGAACTTCCGCGTCGTGATTGGCCGTCGCCGCGGTGGCCGCCAGCGGATCCGACGAGGCTCGGGGCGGTCTCGCCGGGGTCAAACGTTCACATCTGATCGCGCTTTCCCAGACAGGACCTCGGCTGGGCACACCGAACCTCACCGAGTCGCGCCGAGTCGACGCGCTGCGATGGAGGAGAAACACGCCGCGGAGGGGAACACGACGTGGTTCTCCGAGCTCGCGAACGATGACTTGGAGAAGAAGCTGAGGCACCGGGACGAGGACGAGCGCACGACGCTGCACGTCGCCGCCGCCGCGGGTGCGCGCCGCGCGACGCCGACGAGACCGAACGAGATGAAAAAAATTATTCTCTCGCGCCCTCTCCCGAGCCGTCCCGTCGTCCCCGCGCGTCCCCGACGCTCACGCCCGCCTCCTCCCTCGCGTCGCAGGGCACACCGAGCTCGTGGAGTTCTTCCTGACGAACGCCGTCGGGCGCGGGCTCGTGAACAAGACCGACGAGGCGCGCGTCCCACCGCCAGATCTCATCGCCGGATCGAGTCTGGTTCTCTTCGTCCGCGCGCGGTGCCCACCTTTCGCCGACTCATCCGTCCGTCGCCGCCGCCGCCGCCCTCCCCCCCGCAGGAAGACTGGACGCCGCTGCACTCCGCGGCGTCGTGCGGCCACGTCGGCGTCGTCGCCGCGCTCCTCGCCGCGGGCGCGAACCCGAACGCCGCGAACAGCGGCGGGCAGCGCCCCGCGCACTACGCGGCGAGCAAAGGCGCGTTCTATGTCATCACACTGGTTCCCATACGACCGCGTTCGTGTTGTGAACGCCGTTTCTTAAGGACTCTCGCCGTAGTCTCTCTGCGCCCACCCCTCGGTTTCAATATCGACATACCGCGACGCCTTTCAACTCCGCTTCTGACGCCTTCGAATTCCACCCCGACGTCGCTTCGAACGATGGGCCCTCGACCCGAAGGCCACCTCGAGACGCTCGCGAAGCTCGTCGCCGCCGGCGCCGACGTCGCCGCCGCCGACAAGACCGGCAGCACGCCGCTGCACCGCGCGGCGAGCCAGGGCCGCGTCAAGATCGTCGCCGCGCTGCTGGACGGGTCCTTGCCCGGGGGCGCGACGTGCGACGTCGAGGCGAGGAACGGCGTGCGGCAGACGCCGCTTCTCGTCGCGTGCGAGGTGCGTTCTCCTTACACTGGTCCCCATACGACCGCGTCGGCGTGGTGAACGCCGTTCCTTAAAGACTTTTCCCGGCGCGTCTCTCCGCCCAGCCCTCGCTTTCAATCCCCGCCCTCGACGCCTTTCAACTTCAACCGACGCCTTTGAACTCCACCCCGACATTCGCTCGTAGGCGGGGCAGCACGACGCGGCGGCGGAGCTCGCGCGACGCGGCGCGGATCCGCGCGCGGAGGACGGGGATGGGGGGTCCGTGGCGACGCTCGCGCCGAAGCTCGTCGCGGTGTTGCGGGCGATTCGCGAGGGGGGCGGGTAAACGCGCCGCGCCGCGCGCGGGTGGCGGCGATTCTTTCGTTCGCGTCTCGCTCGCGAGCTCCTAAGTTAAGCTAGACGAGGGTCTTCTCGAGCCCTTCCAACAACTTTTTCTCGCGCGAGAGCAACCCGCGGCCGATGAGGACGACCTTGTTCAGTTCCCTCTCCCCCGGCTCGCTCGGCGGCCCCGGGGTGATCTCGTACACTTCCCTGACCGCCTGCAGTATTTTCTTCGCCTCCGTCGCGCCGTCGTCGTCGTGCGCGAACAGGACGCCCTTCGCTCGGAGCACCGCCAGCTTCGTCCCTTCGCCGCCGCCGCCGCCTTCGCCGCCGCCGCCGTCGTCGCCGCCCTCCCCACCCTCCCACAGCAACCCCTCCAGCCACGTCTCGAACTTCCGGACGTCGATCCGCCCCTCGACCGCGAGGCACACCGTCCGTATGCCGGCGTCGTGCACCGCGCTCGCGGCGACGTTCCCCGGCATGTACCTCTCCACGCCCTTGGCCCAGAACCCGCGCCCCGTCGCCTCCTTCGTCGCGTGCTCGCCCAAAGTCGGCCTCGCGCCGCGTCTCCCCGCGACGGTCACCGCGCCTTGGTTCAAAACGTGCTCCAGCGCGACGACGCTTCGCGTCGACCGGACGATCTTCGCCTCCGCGTTCATCGTGGACAGCGTTCGCTCGATCTCGTCCGCGTCGCTCTCGGAGACGAGGTCGAGCTTGTTCAGGACGATCACGTCCGCGTGCGCGATCTGCAGCGCCGCCTCTTTCCCCTCTCTGAGCTGCTTCGCGATGTTCGACGCGTCCACGAGGGTGACGACCGCGTCGAGGACCGCGCCGTCTTCTTCGAGGAGCTCGTCGTCGACCCAGAGCTCCTGCGCGACCGGTCCGGGGTCCGCGAGCCCGGTCGTCTCGAGGAGGATGAAGTCGAACTTTTTCCCGCTCCGCGCGCGGCGCTCCATGAGCGAGTCTATCGTCTGTATCAGGCTCCCTTTCACGGTGCAGCACACGCAGCCGTTGTTCATCTCCACCCACTCCTCGACCGCGGCGTCGTCGTCGCCGCCTTTCTTGTCCTGCACGAGCATCTTCTCCACGCCGAGCTCGGCGCCGAACTCGTTCAGGATGACCGCGATGCGATACCCGTGGTCCGCGTTTAAGACGTAGTTCACGAGCGTCGTCTTCCCGGCGCCGAGGAAGCCGGTCACGACGGTGATGCCCGTCGGAGGCATGTCGCGCGCGCGCGTGCTGGGAAGGTCTTCGCGTGGGTGGGGTGACGACGACGCGCCGCGCGCGAGGAAGTGAGCGTGCTCGAAGGGCGTACACGTAGGTCGTGGTATAAATTCTTGCTGAAGATAAAAATTATGTGTGCTAATTGCGTGCACGTCGGCCCGGGCGCGGCCCGCGCCGACTGCTGCGCGACGTCGACGCGACCGCTTCCGCGCTCGCGTCGACGTCGTCAAAGACAGAAGAAACGAACGAACGAAACACATCAAATCAGTACGCGTTGTAATACCCCGCCTGCGCGCCCTGCGCGCTCGGGTACTGAGGGCCATTCCATACAAGCGAACGTCGGGGTGGAGTTCATAGGCGTCAGTTGGAGTTGAAAGGCGTCGAGGGTGGGGATTGAAAGCGAGGGATGGGCGGAGAGAAACGCCGGGCAAAGTCCTTAAGGAACGGCGTTCACCACGCCGACGGGGTCGTATGGGGACCAGTGTATAGAACGCGCCTGATACGTGGCGCCGCCGCCCGCCGCCGCCGCCGCGGTCGCCTGCGGATACTGGTACCCGTAGTACGCCGCCGCCTGCGCTTGCGCCGCCGCCGCCGCCGCCGCCGCCGCGGGGTCCACCTTCGCGGTCTTGCCGCCCGCGCCACCGCCGCCCTGCGTCTCGCGCGCGCGCTTCCGACTCCGCGCCGCCTCCGCCTCGACCGTTCGCGGGAAACGCTCGCGGTGCTTCGCCTCCGCGGCGGCGACGTCGTCGACGTCCCCGACGAGGTCCGCGTACTCGCACGCCATGAGCGAGAACCGCTCTCGCTCGTCCACGGGCACGCCGCCGGCGTCGTCGTCGCCGTCGTCGCCGTTCGTCGCGGTCGTCTCTTTCTTCTCGTCGCCGGAATCGCGTTTGCCGCCGCCGCCGCCGCCGCCGCCGCCGCAGCACCGATCGACGAGCGCCGTCACGCGCCGCAGCCTCTCCTTCGCGCTCAAATCCCCGCGCGTTCTCTCGTGATGGATCCCACCCTCCCACACGAGCGCGTTCCCGCTCGCGCTGACGTACGCGCCCTCGTACACGTCTCGCGCGCCCGCGGGGTCGCCCAGCGCCTCCGCGACGAACGCGGCGTACTGGTTCACTAAACACCCGTACGTCGGCGTCTCCGCGCCCTCCTTACTGCGCTCGACCGCCATCGCGCGCTCGTACACCGCCTTGGCGTCCTCCGCGCGCCCCACCCGCCTCTCGAAGTTGGCGTGCGCGACCGCGGCGCGGATGCTCCCCGGCGCGACCTCTTCGGTGATCCGCGCGTGCGCCTCCCTCGCGGCGGCGACGTCGCCGGCGCGCTCTTCAAACGCCGCGAGCGCCAAGTGCGCGTCGAGCTCGCGCTTCACGAACACCCTGGTCGCGCGCTGCAGCACCGCTCGCGCGGGCTCCACGCCCTGGTCGCGCTCCGTCCGCGACGCGTACCGCAGCCACAGCGCGGGGTACGACGCGCACGGGATGAGGCACCGTTCGTACAGTCGCACGACGCTCGCGGCGTCGCCGACGGATTCCTCGTGCGAGAGGTACCGCTCCCAGTTCGCAACCTGCGCGTCGTCGAGCGGCTTGACGTGGAAGTACGGCCGCTTGATGAGGAGCTCGAACGGCTCGCGGATCGCGCGGTGCGCGCTCGCGGTCTCGTACAGCGCGCGGCGCGCCTCGCGGAACTTGATCGTCTTCGCGTCCTTCCCCGGGTCCGCCGTCGCCGCCGCCTCCGCCGCCGCCGCGGCCGCCTCCTCCGCGCCGTTCCCGGTCGCGGCGTCGCCGCCGCCCGCGCCGGTCGCGGCCGCCGCCGGCGGCGCGCTCGCGCGCACCTCCGCGGCGATGCTCGCGAGCTCGTCCTCGCTCGCGAGCGCGTCCGCTTTCCTCCCCTCGACGTACTCGCAAAACTTTGTCCAATACCGATCGAGCTCGCGGCTCGGAACCTGAAGGACGCGCGTGTACACCTCCGCGACGTGCCGCGGGGACCCGCACCCGCTGTTCTGCTCGAAGTCTACGTACGCATCCCACAGCGGGTGCGACAGCCAGTCCGTCCCGACGTACGCGAGGCCGCGTTCGAACAGCCCTCGGACGTGATCCGCGTCCGCGCGAGCGCCCACCGCGTGCGCGCAGTAGTGCGTCCACAGGTCGACGCTGTACGGCACCGCGGCGACGCCGCGCTCGTACACCTCGCCAGTCTTCGCCCCGCCCGCGAGTCGCGTCTCCGCGTCCGCGTACTTCTTCCAGTACCCGTAACAGAGCGGGAACTCCGCGAGAAACGCGTCGTAGACGGCGCGAATCTTTTCGACGGAGGATGTCTTCTCCCCCGCCGCGATGAGCGCCGTCCACGCGGCGAAGTCGCCGACGTCCGCGCGGACGGCGTCCCAGCACGCTTCCGTCGGGCACGCCTCCGACGGCGGCGGCGGCGGGACCGCTCCCGCCGCGGTGGACGCGTCGGGGGGTGGCTCGGGGACGACGCCGTTCGTCGCGGCCGCGGTCGCCGCCGCCGCCGCCGCCGCTGCGAGGGAGAGGATGGAAGGATGGGAAAAAGCGCGACGATCGATCGCGTCAGCGCGGGGACGCCGCGGCGCGGGGACGGCGTTCGGGGAGGCGACGCGAGGGAGAGATCGGGGGCGCGGCGACGCGCGCGGGGCGATCGGGCGCGTCGAGCGCGCGCGATCGCGAGGACGACGCGCGCGGGGACGGCGCGCGGCGTCTGGATCCCCGACGACGTGGCGGCCGAGCGCAGCCGGCGTCGCATTATGATTAGTCCAACGCGCGCGGTCGAGGGCTACCAGGCCGCGCGCGTCGCGCGAGGGGAGGGCGCGCGGGCGGGATCTCACCTGCGTCTTTCTCCATGGTCGCCTCGGAGACGCTCCGGGGGCGTGCTCGCGCGCGTTCGCTAGTGCGGTCGCGCGCGACGACGGGCTGAGGGCACGTAGTCGAGGTTTTTGAAAAAAGCGCGGGCGATTTTTGCGCCCCGAGATCCGCGTTGGCAAAAAAACCGGGGTGCCAACTTTGGTGCCCCACTCTCGAGGGCGCGCTAGGGTGGAGGAGTCAATCTCGCGACGTCATGTTCGAAGCGGCCGCACATGCGCCCCGCTCGACGCGCGCCGCCGCCGCGGGGACCGAGACAGCGACCCAGCACGTCTACGTCCTCAAACTGGAGCATGGGAAGTTTTACGTCGGGAAAACCACCGACGTGCGAAGACGATTGGAGGAGCACCGCCAAGGGTGCAACACCTGGGCGTGGACGGCGAAGCATAAGCCCATCCCCGGCGACGACGCGATCTATTTCGTAGAAACGATGACAGAGCCGACGGCCGAGGACGCGATCACGGAGCGGATGATGTGCGAGTACGGCATCGATAAGGTCCGAGGTGGGACGTTCAGCAAAGTGAACCTCCCCGAGCATCAAGAGAAGACGTTGACGGATAAGTGGTGCACGTGGACGGATTCGTGTTTCGTGTGCAGGGAGGCAGGGCATAAGAGCATCAATTGCAGGCGGAGGAAAGAGATGGTGCGGAGAGACCTAGAGGAAGCCCGAGAACGCGACCGGAGGGCGGGAGAAGTGGACGTGGACGAATTGACGGAAGACTTCCAAGGCGTTTCGCTCGAACATTACGGCGAACTTTGGTCACAAGAAGAGGAGGAGCAGCTCTTGCGGGAGGAGGAATCGGGGATGCCGCGCGCAGAGATTGCGAAGCGTCATGGAAGGACGAAAAGAGCGATAAGTAGTAGGTTGTCTAGGCTGAGGTCTCGCTCGTAGGCGGCGCGGACATGCCCGACGGCTAGGTTTAGAATAAAGCGGCGCCAAAAAAAATAAGGTCAACCGGTCGAGCGCGGCGCGGACGAGTCATCACGCCTCCCCCGGCCTCTTCACGTCCCACTCCTCGTGCGGCTCCCCCCCCGGCCAGAACATAGGCTCCACTCCCCCCCCCCCCGACGGATCCACGACCACGACCGGCCGCATCTCGCAATTGTTCGGCCACCGGTGCGTCTCCCCCTTAACCGCGGCGGGCGCCGTCCCGAGCTGATCCGTCGCGCCGAAAGACCTCAACATCGTGCTCATGAACGCGCTGTGCGTCACGACCGCGACGTGCTGCTCCGGCCGTCGCATCACCCACTCCAGAAACGTGTGCGCGCGGCGCGCCATGTCGTCGTTGGTCTCGCACATCGTGCCCCACAGCACGTCCTTCTCCTCCGTCACGCCTGAGAAGTCGACGCCGGGAAACGCCGCGCGATAGCTCGCGACGTCGCGTCGTCGATCGCACGGGTTCTTCCCGATGTGCTCCCTGCACAGCTCGCACGCGACGAACGGCAGCGGCGCGCGGATCGTGTTCGTGTTCATCGCGACCGCGGCGTGACCGGGGCGGACGTCCTCCTCCGCGTCCGACGCGATCATCAGCGGCGGCGGCGCGCCGTCGGCGGCGGCTTTCGCGGCGGCGTCGGCGTCGAGATCGTCCCCGCCCAGCGCGCCGACCGCGGTCTCGAGCGCGCGCGTCAGCGGGCTCACGACGACGCACTCGATCCGGTCGAGCAAGCTCTCGCGCCCGTCCGGGGTCTTCGCGCTCTCGAGGTGCGCCTTGAGCGCCGCGCACTGCTCCCATCCTTTCGGCGTGAGCGACGCGTCGAAGAACTTCTCGGAGGCGTACTGCGCGTGATCCTTCTCGCCGTGCAGGTTGTGGTACCCCTCGCCGTGCCGTATGAGGTAGAGCGTCTTCGTGTGCCGCAGCGGGGTGATGTAGAACCTGTGCGAGGATCGGTCCTCGTCGCTCGGGGCCGCGGGCGCGGCGGCGGCGGGCGCCATGTCGAGTGATGACGAGATCTGCCTGGGAACGACGATCGACGCGACCGACGGTCGTTTCTGTTCGAGAAGGCTGAGCGCTTTCGACGTGCTTCCAACCGCGTCACCAGTCGTCCTCCGCGCGCCGCCGCGTTCGTCTCTCGAGACCGGTCCCTCGTCATGCAGGCCGCCGTGCGACTCGGCAACGGACTCATCATGCACCAGCGCGACGTCCCGATCCCGTCGCCGACCGAGCCCGGGCAGGTCCGCGTCAAGGTCCACGCCGCGGGGACGAACCCCGTCGATTACAAACTCCCGAAACTCGTCGCCGGTCCGATCGCGGGCATCGACGTCGCGGGCGTCGTCGACGCCGTCGCACCCGGCGCGCCGCCCGGCGCGGCGTTCGACGTCGGCGACGAGGTCTTCGGGTTCGCCACCGGCGGCAGCGTCGCGGAGTACGCGCTCGCGGACGCGAGCAAGCTCGCGTCCAAGCCGGAGACGATGACGTTCGTCGACGCCGCGGCGATGCCGACGGCGTACGTCACGTCCTACCAGGCCTTGTTCGAGCACGGCGAGATGCGGCCCGGCGCGCGCGTGCTGATCATCGGCGCGAGCGGCGGCTGCGGCCTCGCCGCGTGCCAGCTCGCGGCCGCGGGCGGCGCCGCGGAGATCGTCGCGGTGTGCTCGTCGCGCAACGCACAGCTGTGCGCCGACGCCGGCGCGACGGAGGCGTTCGACTACGCCGACGACGAGCGCATGCAAGAGCTTCTCACGCGGCGGTTCGACCTCGTGTACGACGCCGCGAGCGGGAGCGGCGCGGGGGAGGACTACCGCGGGTTCGGGATGGACGTGCTCGCGGAGCCGCGCGGTCGCCGCGTCGCGATCAACGGCGGGTTCGGCGAGTGGTTCGCGACGCTGACGGGGTGGGGGCGTGGGGAACGCGATCGGCTGATGTTGACGCGGCAGGACGGAGGCGAGCTGACGAAGATCGTGGAGCTCCTGGGGGGGGAACCGTCGCCGGTGATCGACAGGGTGTTCGAGCTGGACTTGAGCGGCGTGAACCTCGGGTTCGCGCGGCAGAAGAGCCGACGCGCGCGCGGAAAGATAGTCATCAAAGTAGTCTAGCGGGCGCGGCGGGACGTTTGCGTTTTCGGATATCGGATTCGCTCGCGCGCGCTTCGATTCGAGTTCGTTCGTCCTTCGCCGTCGCCGTCGCGTCGCGTCGCGTCTTCTTCTAGTCTACCGTCGTCGCTTCGTCCCTAGGCCACTCCTGAAGTCCTCGTCCATGAGGTCGACGCCGTCGTCCTCGCTCGTGCCGCCTCCTCCTCCCGCGCCTCCGTGACCGCCGCCGCCGCCGCCGCCGCCGTGACCGCCGCCGCCCCCGCCCCCGCCGCCGCCGTGACCACCGCCGCCGCCGCCGCGATCGGCGTCCGTCTTGACCGTCTTCTTCACCGCCTCCACCCTCTCCGCGTGCGCCGCCTTATGCCTCTCCCGCTCCTCGATGTCCCGCCGCGCCCACGCGATCTTCTCGTCCAGACCCGACAACGCGCCCGCGACGTTCTCGCGCCAATCCGCGACGGCGTCCACGAGCGCGTCGAACCGCTCGGGCGGGACGTCCCGCCCCGCGGCGCCCAGGACCTCGAAGCGCTCCGCGCGCTGGTCCAGCTTGCCTCGCGCGAGCCCGGTGACGACGCACTCGTCGATGAGCAAGTCCTCCAGCGCTCGCACGGAGGAGATCTCCAGCGCGGCGGCGAGATCGGCGTACGCGAGCGTCTTATGCTCGGACGCCATCGACACGACCGTCAGCGTTCGGAGCTTCGCGAGCTGCGCGTCCGTCAGCGGAGGGAGGCGCGCGTCCGCGCGGTACTCCGGGAGCGTGCCCCACGCGAAGCATCTGAGGAGGCGGAGGTGCGGCTCGTGCGCGGTGCCTTCGAGCTGCGGCGTGGAGGGGGGGCGAGGGAGGGGCGGGGGCGGTCGGATCGATCAGATCGCGCGTCGGCGGGGAGGGAGGAGGGATCGGACGTTGTTTCCTCGACGCTCGCGTCGGCGCGCGACGCGCCTGCTTCACCCCGGGGAGATCGAGGAGCTCGCTGAAGTAGTAGAGACCCGGCGCGCCCGTCGCGCGCGTGATCAGGTCCACCGCGTCCTGGCCGCTCGCGCCCGCGGCTTCGCTGACGAACCGCGCCACGAGCGCGTCGGACGCGCCCATGGCTGCGCCACAAACAGTAGTGGCGAACGCGACGCCGGCGTCAACTCACAGCAAGCTGATGATCGCTCGAAGCGAGAAGGACGTTCGAAATCCCTCGGGGCGCGCGGCGCGCTGACGCCGCGTCATAACGACGCGCGCGCGCGCACGAGTCGCCGAGCGGGGGTAAGCGCCCGCACGCGCGCAGTCGCCGCGCCGCGCGCATCGAGAGCGTCTCGCGACCGACGCCGCGCGCGGATCGCGGGGTCGATCGATCGCGAAGAGGGGCGGGCGCTCGGCCGATCGGATTCTTTTTTTCCGCCCGCGCCGCGCTCCCCTTTGAAAAGGCAACCGAGCGACCGCGCCGAGACGCGAGTTGAACGATGGGCGGCCCCGGCGGCGGCCCGTCCGGGTTCGGCGCGGGCGGGTTCCACCAGCAGCCCAAACGCCGCCGATGCCCGACGGAGAACGCGATGACCAAGGTGAACCCGTCCGAGCCGAAGCGCGCGCTGTTCCACTGCAACTACTGCCAGAAGGACATCAGCAACGTCGTTCGAATCAAGTGCGCGGAGTGCGCGGAGATGGACCTGTGCGCGGAGTGCTTCTCCGTCGGCGTGGAGCCGCACCCGCACAAGGCGTGCCATCCGTACCACGTCATCGATAACATCTCCTTCCCGCTGTTTACGATGGACTGGGGCGCGGACGAGGAGGTGCTCCTTCTCGAAGCGATCGAGATCTACGGGCTCGGGAACTGGACCGAGGTGGCGGAGCACGTGGGGGGCGCGAAGAGCAAGATGCAGTGCCACGACCACTACTTCGAGACGTACGTGAACTCGCCCACGACGCCGCTGCCGGACATGAAGCGCCTCCTGGGGAAGGACTACGTCAAGGAGGAGCCGAAGGACGCGGAAGAGGGTAAGAAGCGGGGGAAAACGGACCCGGAGGACGCGGAACGAGAGCGGACGCTCGCGTCGTTCTCGCGGCCGGGGGACGAGCGGCACTGGGGGAACGCGCAGGATCTCACGGGGTACAACGTGAAGCGGGACGAGTTCGATCCGGAGTACGACGTCGAGGCGGAGCTCCCGCTCGCGGAGATGGAGTTCCGCGACACGGACACCGAGCTCGACAGGAAACTCAAACTGCGCATGATCGAGATCTACAACCGCCGCCTCGAGGAGAGACGGAAGCGGAAGCAGTTCATCATCGACCGCGGGTTCTTGAACGTAAAGCGGCAGCAGGCGCTGGAGAGGAAGCGCACGCCGCAGGAGAGAGACATCCACGCCGCGGTCAGGGTGTTCGCGCGGTTCTTGGAGCCGAACGAGTACGAGATCATGCTCGAAGGGCTCGCCGCCGAGAGCCGGATTCGGAATCGCATCGCGGAGCTGAAGGAGTATCGCCGCGCGGGGTGCCGGACGATACGCGAGGGAGAGCAATACGACTCGGACAAGCGCGCGAGGATCGCGGAGCACGCGCGGATCCGAGCGGCGGAGACGCCCGCGAAGGGCGCGGCGGCGGCGGCGGCGGCGAGGGCGAACAAGTACCTCAGCCGCGACGGGTTCGTCGCCGCGCCTCCGGGGGCGCCCGGGGGGGAACCGCCGAAGCCCGGCGCCGGCGCCGGCGCGTCATCGGGCGGCGGCGGCGGCGGCAGGAGGAAAGCGCCGCTGCCGCTGGATCTCGCGAAGCTCCCGGGCGTGGAGCTCCTCTCGAAACGCGAGCAGGATCTGTGCACGCACAACCGACTGCTCCCGGTGCAGTATCTCGCGATGAAAGAGGCGATGATGCGCGCGAGCGCGGACGGGGAGCCGCTGAGGCGCGCGGACGTGCGGTACAAGTTCGCGGTCGAGCCCGTGAAGGCGACGCGGACGTACGAGCTCCTGTTGAGCAACGGATGGATCACGGATCCGAACGGGGGGAAGGACGCGGAAAAAGAACAAGACGACGAGTGACGGACGCGCGCGTACCCCGACTTAGCAACGCGCGCGCGTAGCGGCGACGCGACGAACGAATCGCGCGGCGCGAACGATGAACGTTCTCTCGATGAGTGTTATTCATAACAAACGCTTTCGGTCTCGCGTTCGTCGAACGCGAGAAGGAAAGTCGCGTTTAAATAGAAGAGCCCGACCGCCCGGGCGTCCGCGCTCGCGTAGTACGTCTGCGCTCGCGGCCGCCTCACGCGAACCTCGGCTTGTTGTCCGCGTTGTTACCGCCGCCGCCCATGCTCTCCTTGATCCCGCGGTACACCAGCCCGAGCGACCTCCCGATGAGCGTCACGAGCAGCCACGACGTGAACTGCTGCGCGCGGCTCAGGAACGCCCTCGAGACGGGGACGATCACGTCCGCCAACTCGAGAAACACGCTCACGATGAGCCTCAACCCTTTCACCCGGTCGAGCTCGCTGTGCCGGCAGATGCTAATCCGCCGACGGACGATGTTCCCGTTCGCGTCCACGCCGACGAGATCGTGCCAGTCCTCGTACATCGCGACGACGTCCGTGTAGTTGCGATCGACCCACGCTTGGAGCTTCACTTCGTTCCGGAACTTTTCGAGCGCGCGCGTCGCCTTCAACCGCGGCGTCAACGCGAGGGCGTACCTCACGACGCGCGACGCGGAGGCCGCCGCGAGCGCCGCGGTCTTCCTCGCCAACTCCGCGCTGCGCTTCTTCTCGCGGCGGTCCACCCCGCGCGCGAGCTCGCTGCGCTGCACCGCGGGCGCGGACGCGGACTCGCGGACGCGCGACAGATACGCGGACGTCACCGCCTCGGAGATTCGAAGCGTCACGTCTTCGAGCACGGAGACCGTGATCGCCGCCATGGAACGCGACGCGGCGTCGTCCGCGCGCGCCTTGGCGACGGACGCGAGCTCGATCGCAGCCTCGGCCATCTCGCCGTCGCGCACTTTCGGTGTCGTCGCACGGCGAGCGGTCGAAGGAGTCTCCGCGGGTTCCGCGGCAGGATCCGGTTCCTCCTTCGAGAGCGCGGCGACGTGCGACAGCAGGTTGACGTACAGCGCCGTCTTGCTCCCGGGGGACTCCACCTCGCGGAACTGGATCAGCTCCGCGGCGAGGTCGCCCGCGCGCGTGACCATCGCGCCGTCCTCGGTCTCGGCGTCGGCGACGTCGACCTCGCCGGCGATCCCGCCCTCCTCCGCGG
>MDSW01073623.1_pt1 | contig 14202 bp, 10 predicted proteins | sample 811171 | NCBI WGS metagenome assembly MDSW01 (sample SAMN05326641, study PRJNA326480) | marine metagenome | isolation source: seawater | place: Atlantic Ocean: North West | collected 2012 | reverse complement strand
TACGGAGAACAGGCGGCGGGCTTTCGTGCGGGTTGGTTAAGTTTGGACACTCCCTTGACCTCCATGGGACATCTTACCAACGACGACGGGTCATAAAGAATCCCGTAGCAACCTTTGGAGATTCAAGCTGGGTTGATGCGCAGACCATCCATCATCAGCACATCAGGGAGGTGCATGCTTCCCGAGGAGTATGAGCCCTGACGGCGAACATCAGCACCAAGCACGACGGCCCCGTTCAGGGCCTTCGCAAGGTTTCCAGAGAGTCCTGCTTGCTTGAGTGCGCCCACAATTTCGCCGCCTTCAACTTTCAAAATAGAACTGGTGGTGACGGAAAAATCTCCGCTGCTTGGATTGGCTGTGTGTGCGCCCATCACGCTGTTAACCAAGTAACCATCCCCCATGTGCTCGAGGAGTTCGTCCATGGATTTCCCTTGTTCAGAGGACGTAAGGAACAGTTCCGTGCACCCGGTTGATGGCGGAGATTGGTGCCCCCCTGAGGAAGCGGAACCGGTGGAAGATGCTGCCTCTATTCGGCCTTCAGCCACCTGTTGGGCGGCGTCTCGGGTGGACCAGAGCATTCCGGAAAGTCGGCCGTTCTCGATGAGGTTTTGACGCCGGCGAGGAACACCTTCTCCGTCCCGTGAGCCTGACGACATGCCACCTTCAAGAAGACCATTGTCGTGAACTGAGAGGCTTGAATTGAGGACCTGTTGACCCATTTTATCGGCCCAAAACGATTCTTTTCGGACCATTTTTTCACCGGTCATGGCGGATGGGACCACCATCGAAAACAGAGGTGAGAAACCCTCACTGGTCATCAGGACCGGTGTGTCATTCGCTTCGCTTTCCATTCGAAGTGGGTTTTGAGTTACTTGAGCCCAGTGGACCGCCCTTGCAACGCATTCAGGAATTTCGGGGAGAAGAGAACGGCTCGATTGACCTTGGTAGGAACTCGTCAGTTCACCGTCCACCTCAAGGGACACCTGCAACCCGAGGCCGTGCGAGGTGGTCATGCCCGTCGAGAGAATGCCCTCGCTGTTCATCAAGCAACCCGCCGTAGCTGAGACGCCAACACCACCACCGGTTACCACGGCTCGTTCGTCAAGGGATTTTACCTCTGAAAGAATACCGTCGGCCTGCTCAAGCAAATCTTCGGGACTGAGGTCCAAAACAGCACGGTCCATTCGGCCTGCTACATGTTCAGCTGGTTGCTCAGAAGGCAAGACGAAACCATTGATGGAAGGCGACTTCTTGGCGATGGCCACGGCTTGTTCAACCGCACGTTGCGCACCGGAGACATCCACCAAATGCGCAAAACCGAACCGACCGTCATCGACGACGCGGACGCCAAAACCACCTTCGCCGCCACCGGCGGCCATCGTGATTTTTCCGGCCTCAATGTCCAATTGATGCCCGTACGACTGGAAACCAATGAGATCCCACTGTTGGACGCCGCTTGCTTTGCAAGCATCAGCAAGGATTCTTGCGTTCGCCAAAAGGCGGTCTTCTGCACCGTCGGGGAGCATCTCATCCCACCAGCGCTTCACTGATTCGCATTACAGGACCACCATCCCCCACGGGAACGGTTTGCCCTTTTCCACAGAACCCAGGTGAAGCAAGGGATGCATCACGCGTGAGACCGTCAACGTTCTTCAAAATCTCAAGCGTCAGCCCGCTGACGCTCACATCCTTGAGTGGGCGTGTCAACTCACCGTTCTCGATGAGCCAAGCCTCTTGGGCAGCAAATTGGAACGAGCCACGACCGGTGTCGACTTGGCCGCCTCGTGTCCCACAAGCATAGACGCCGTATTGAACGTCTTCCATCAACTCATCAATGTCGGCATGGGTTCCGCCGTGAATCATGGTGTTGCTCATGCGAACCAGCGGATGATGGAGACCATCTTGTGCACGGGCTCCGCCGTTGGGGTCAACCCCGAAATGGTGAGCCGTTTCCCGATGATTCAGGTATTCGGTGAGAACGCCGTTCTTGATGAGGACTTTTTCTCTTGTGTTGACGCCTTCATCATCCACAGGATAGGCACCATAACCGCCCATCATGGTCGGGTCGTCGACAACGGTGACAAGTTCATTGCCGATTTTTTGGCCCAATTTTCCATCCAGGCATGAATCACCGGCGGCGACCAAATCCGCTTCACAAGGATGACCAAGGGCTTCGTGAATGTAAACGCCGGTGAGGTCCTTGTCAGCGATCAGCGGCAATTTGCCAGACGGTGCTCGTTCGGCCTTGAGGAGGCGGAGAGCCGCACGCTGAGCTTCTTCTCCGAGTTGGACAAGGTCAGCCCCTTGAATCACTTCCAGCCCACCTTGGCCCCCGTGGCGAGTTCGGTAGGAGACGACTTCGCCGTCCCGACGTGCAGTCACCATTCCGTGAATAAGGGAGCGTTGGAACGACCAAACACGGTCCATCCCCTCGGTGGTCATCAATTCCGTGTGAATGTGTTCATCGCTCCAGCCGGTTCGCACCGAGACGATGTCATCGTGGCCGCTTGCACCCCGGTAAATGTCATTCATCAGTTCCATTTTCTGGTCCAGTTCCGTGTTACGAACATCCAGTTTGGAGCGCCAATGCGTTTCATCTTGGATGATGGGGACCTCAGCGAGTGCTTTTGGCCGTTCACCTGCAGAACGTCGTTTTGCAACCGCCTTCGCCAGACGAGTGGTTGATTCGATTTGATCGGGCAATGAGGCAAGGTCGGTGGTTGAATGCACCCCCCACGCCCCGTCAGCCAAGACCCGCAGCGTCATGCCCAACTCCTGGCCGGGGATGGCTTTCTCAAGGACTCCATCCCGCATGGCAACGGTTGACTCGGTCAAGGCGACCACGCGAACCTCCGCATAACTTGCACCAAAGGAGCGCGCTGCGTCCAGTGCTTTTCGCACTTTATCTTGATCTAAATATCGGCCCACGGTTGGATGGTGTCCATCGGTTTGCTTCGCTGCCATGACCATGTAACTCGCAGGAACAAGGAGCCTTTCAACCCTCCCATTAGCGGTGCGATGAACTTTGGTCATCGGCCATGAGGACATGAGCCACGAGGGATTCAACCTCTCGGCCCTTTTGCCAACCATCGATGTCGATGCCGAGAAGTTTAGCACCCTCTATAGAAAAGGATGCTTCGGATGTGGATGAAGCCCAACCCAAGCCCACAATCAAGGCATCCAGATCGGCGGAAAATGAAGGCGTTTCTTGAGCGGTTGGTTGAACATGCCCCAGATCATTTTCATGGCCATCCGCCATTGGAAGACACAAGACCCAAGCGGAGGTTTGGCCGCTTTGCAAACCAGCCCGAACAAAGGCTTCTGAAATGTGATGCGTGCCCGCCAAGTACCTCAGAAATTCAGCATCGACGCTCCGAGCCACCATGCAACCACGAAGTTCGTTTCGTGTTGCTTGGACCCATGCTGTCCAAATTTGCTCAGAACTCTGGGGTGCGTGCTCGCCCAACAGGACCCAGCGTTCGTTTGGTCGGTGTTCGAGAAAGAGCTGAATGGCTTCTTTGGAAGGCAGTCCGCCGATGTCAACGTTAACCATGGGGAACGCCGGTGTGCTCATCGGTTCTCCCCACCATGCTCTTTGATTTCAATCATGCTCAGCGCGCTCACCCTCAAGAGGAGCATCGTCCTCCCGAAGGGGTGGGGCGGATGATGTGGTTCTCGAGCGCTTGATGACGCGATGAATTTCGTTGAAAATCTTGTCCAACAAAACGGGCCCCCAGCCACGTTGAGACAACAATTGTTGACGATGTTTTGCAGACATGCCGACCACGTCATTTGGTTCACGCAGACCGAGGGCGGCAAGTTCCCTTGCGCGTTGACGACCCACGTGACGAATATTCACCAGTTGAAGCAAGTCCGTCTTGCAGCCGTGGCGAACCCGTTGTTGGAGAACGCTGATCTGTTGAACGAGGTCGGCGACAACCGGTAGATGCTCTTCGGCAAACACGTCGTCGGTCAACAACACTTGTTGGGCGCCGGCCAGAAGCCAACCCATGAGATCAACGCGATGATGAACGTCCCCAGGGAGCACATCAAGCTCCTTCTCAAGTTGACGCAAGGTCGTTTCCTCGGTCCATTCTTCAATCATCCAGGCCGACTTGATATCGCTCAACATCGCCTCAGCGTATCCCGCCTCCACCAGAAGTTCATCATCGGTTGAGTTGGCTTTCAACCAGGTTTGAGAATTGGTCTCAAAGTCGGCTGATTTTGCCCAAAGCGATACAAAATCTGGTGTGGCCACCGCCAGATGGAGAAAACCGAAATCCGTGACGGGGGCGTCCTTGCGAACTTTTCGACGGACTGCTCTTCGTAAGCCACGGCGCAAAATGGAGGCTGAAAGGGGGTCTAGGTAGAGTTGAGTGACACGTTCCCCCATCGGCGTAGCCTCATAACGCATGCTTGGGCCATCTTCAGCGACCGGTTGCGCCCAACCTCCGGTGGATTGGAGGTGAGTCGCTTTGGAAAAGCCAAGCGCAGGGGATGTGTGGGCAGTGGTTCGATTCGGAGGGGACGGTTTCGCTCGTTCAGGCTGCCAAAACACGCCCTGTGTTTGGTGGGCGCTGGTGGCCCATGCTGGAACCGTGTCGTCCCATGCTTCCCCATCATCAACGGCGGCATCGGCCCATCGGGAAGTGTAGTGTTCATCAAGTCCGCATTTCCTTACAAAGCGTTCCTCCACCAACCAATCCAGCATGGTGGTGATCCGCTCCCGGAGTTGGGAGGGGGCCATGGAGGCGCCAAGGAAGGTTGAGGCAAAAAAATGCTCAATGGAACCTTTGTGCACGAGCCCGCCCGTTGCAATGCTGGCCAAAAGGTGCATACGAAGGGCGGGTTCGGAAGCGAGTTTAGAAGAAATGTCCTCGATGGGGCCGAAGAAATACCGGTCGGAGACGGCGTCGGCGACTTCCCAACCATCGGTTCCTTTGCAGTAGACCCAAGCTTCTCCTTTGGTGTCGTATTTCGGACGCCCAGCTCGGCCCAACATTTGACGGACCTCCATGACCGGCAAAGGCCGACTCATCCCGTCATCCCAGCGTTTCAAATCGCGAACCAAGACCCTTCGTGCGGGTAGGTTGACACCGGCGGCGAGGGTTGGGGTGGCGGTTAAGGCAACCAAGAGACCCGATTTGAATGCCGCTTCAACATCCTTTCGTTGGGCATTGGTGAGCCCAGCATGATGGAAACCAACCCCGGAAGCCAAGCAAGAGGCCAATTGCTCGGCGAGGTTTGATTGGCTCCTTCCGGTCAATTTTTGTGAAAGTTCCTTCAATGTCAAAAGGCGTTCTGGATCTTCTTTTTCCAACCGTTTTCGAACACGCTTTGCTAGATTTTTGGCCTCGGATTGGGCACTTCGCCGTGTGCCCACGAACATCAGCACCTGGGCTTGTTGGTCCAAGCCGTCGCTCACGACGCTCCAAACAGGATGGCTTTTCAGGCCTTGAAGGTCCCTTGGCGCACTCAATGCCCCATCCTCTGATTCGCCTCCCGGCGACTGTATCTTTCGGGGTTCAACGTGGAAGTCGTGGAACGTAGCGTATTCCAACGCGACAGGTCTCCAATCCGATTGAATCAATGCCGCATCGAGCCATTTTGCCAACTCGGGTGAGTTCCCCACGGTGGCCGAAAGGGCAATGATTTGAGCATCGGGTTTGATGTGGCGAAGCCGAGTGAGGTTAATCTCAAGGGTTGGCCCCCTGGTTCCATCGTTCATCAAGTGAAATTCATCGGCCACAACGCAACACACGTCAGCGACCAATTCGGAGCGATGGCGCAACAATGAGTCCAATTTTTCAGAGGTGCACACCAAAACATTGCATTCGTCAATGTTCTTGGCTTCAGCCGTGGCATCGCCGATTCCCAAACCAACCGAGAGACCCATCGCTCGCCCGATTTCGGTCAAATCTTCGTACTTCTCCATGGCGAGGGCCTTTAATGGAACGATGTAGATGGCTTTCGACCGATCATGGCCTTCGGAAAGACGCTTCACCATGCCCATGTAAGCAAGCAGGGATTTTCCCGATGCGGTGGGAATGGCAACCAAGGTGTTCTCGCCTGCTAGGATGGAGGGAATGGCGGATGCCTGTGGAGGATGGAGCCGCTCAATGCCCCATTCTTCTTTGAGAAAGGAGGTGAACCTTGGAGGCAAATCAAGGGAAGAAACAGAGCGATTCTCCTCCTCCATACCGGCACATATTCGGCAGCGGTTCAAAAGGACAACGCCCTAATTCCATTGCCGACACTTACAAGTCCCACCTGTCCCTGGTCCAAGCATGACCGATGAACGAGATGCGATGGTCGAAGAACGACTCTCCGTGTTCGATGACGAACCGGATTTGAACGACTGGGTCGAAGTCATGTGCGGCGCCGCCATGGTCGTCCTCGGCGTCTTCCACCTCGTGGAACCCGGGAACCTCGTTGACCCTGACATCATGCGTTGGTTTGCCGCGGCTGTCGTTGCGGCAGGTGCCGTTTGGGCAGGCCATGGGCTCAAAGACATGGCCGTCAAAGAAGTCCGCCGCTCCATTGCTTTGCTCGACATGGTCAACAACGACGGGGGCGTTGATACTGGGCTCATTCGGGATGTCCTCCTCAACCAAGAAGCCTACAAAGAATTCCTCGTTCATGCCTACGAATCGGCCTGGGAAGATGGTGTCATAACCGAAGCAGAACTCGCCGAACTCAAATCCTTCCAAGAAGCCCTGGGCATCAGCGACGAAGAAGCAGCCGACCTCAACGTGAAAGCTGCCATCAAGTCGGCTGCAGCCGACGGAGAAATCACCGAAGATGAAGCAAAGTCCATCGAGGCCGCTGCGAAGGCCGCTAAAATGTCTGAAGCCGACACGGCCGAAGCCGTGAGCAAGGAATTGGACAAAAAAGACGGGAACTGATCAGTCCCAATGGACATCGGATGCCGTAGCAAAGGACTGAGCCAATTGCTCTGCCTTGCCTTTGCGTTGCACTTCAACGTACGTTGCGATCAACCCCAAACTCAACCCCCCAAGCATCAGGGCACCGCCAAAGGGGACCAAACCAGTGGCACCTTCAACCCCCCAAGCCGGTGGAATGTCTCGGCTGTCAAAACCTGATGAAGGCAGGAAGGTGACGTCGAGCAGGTCCAAATCGCAATCGCAAAGGGAAATCGATATTCGGTTCGGGAAGAGCGAAGCCTGGAGCCTCACCCAGTCGTCGGCGTCAACCGAGGAAGGGCGGGTGGCCCATGCAGGAGCGGCGATGGAGCCACTTGCTGGAGCAGAGACCATCTCCACATCGATGTGGAAGACCGAAGAAGTCGGAGGTTCATCGACCACGAGCATGGCTTCCAGCATCAACAAATCCAGCAGCAGTGAACGCCCAGCCAGCAGAATAAATCGGACGGTTTGGTCTTCCAACATCCCTTGTTGGGTCTGTTGGGTTTCACCTTCGAAAACTTGACCAAAAATGGCCTGGTCAAGTCGTAGGGAGTTCAATTGAGGCACAACCAATTGCCAGCGACCATCGTCCATTGGGATGGCTTCCTCGATGTCCAACTTCATTTTGAGGCGCTCTCCTTCCAGCATACCCCACGTCGCTCCGGTGTGGGTGTAGAGGGTTTGTTCCGGGACGCCCTCAGCCGAGACATCCCAGAGTTGCTGAAGGCGCATATCGAGCAACTCATCAATCGTGATTTCCTCCGGGTGCTGAACCTCATCAACCATGGCCCATATAGGATGAAGAATCCCTCCAACAATCAGCATCAATACACCGGGAACAAACAAACCAAACCGCACCCCGTAGGCGGTCGTCGGACGCAAAGCAACGACCGAAAACAACACCAACATCATGAGCGAAACCAGCAGAAGACCAAAACCTTGGTCGCTCAAAGGGAGAGGATTTTCGACATCACCTACCAACGCGGCCCCCTGTGGGTAATAGCTGGCCGAAGTAAAACCGGTCGGGTCGGTGGGGCCCATCCCCTCATATCCAAACACGCCGGTCCATGCATACGGCTGAATCTTCTCAGGCGAACCGTGCATACAGAGGGTATAATCGCCCGTGGGGAGGGCACGCCATCGGTACGTGATGCGCAAGGATTCACCATCGTCATCCACCACAACATCGGGTGTTGGAGACAAGCGGCCGGCTGATGTGATCAAGTCAGGAATAGGGTGAGGTTGCTCAATTTCGATGGGAACGAGTTCCCATTCAACCAAAAGACGCAGGACTTCGTGTGTCTCAACCTCAAAGGCCCAGCAGTCATGGTCAGCACCGACCAAAGCCCCCTTGTGAACGTCCTCAAATACCGTGGAGACCGGTTGCGTGGTCGAGGAGGGTTCGTCCAAATCAACAAGCTCGGCATCGATGGACCAAGGCACATCCAACCGAAGGAGCGAGGCTCCCCTCATGTTCAATTCCCATGTGCCAGGGCGGTCAAGTGTAATGGAAAAAATGAGGCGAACAGGTTCATCCTCCCACAACACGCGCCCCTGAGACAGGTCAAGCGGTTCGTTTTCAAGACGGTAGGTCGAAGCAGCCACATCGGGGAGGGTGCTTGCTTCAAAGGACCAATCATTGACGTTGTTTCCGAGAATCAAGCGCAAGTCCATCGCCGGGCGAAACAGGCTGCCGGCTTCGGTTTGATGCTTGAAGTCAATTTCGAGTTCATCGAGCACCTCGGGAAGAAGGGCAATGTGTTTTTGCACGGGGTCCATGACGAATTCAAAGGTGATGACCTCGGTTTGTACCAGATTAGCAAAGGTTTGTTCGGAGATGACTTCCTCACCGATGGGCGTTGGTGTCAACACACAATCGTTGTCTGCACGGCAGGAGAGAAAGAGGTCCCCTTCCTCTTGAGTCAATTCCGCTGATGCGGGTAGAAGGAGGGCATGCCCACTCAACGAGACGAAGCAAAGAACCCACAGCATGCACCTTAGACGGTGAAATGTCTGATGCTTCATCACCCTCACCAATCAGCAGGAGTATATCATTGAATGTCCTTCACGGGTACATCGATGAGCACGGTTTTGCAGGCTTTGCAAAGGAACCTTCCCGAGCCACGGCGTTGCCGAGGATAACGCTGTTCGCAGGTTGGACACACCCAATGCCATCGGGCCCGTGCCAATCTCCGGTCGTGCGTGAATGCCTTCCCTTGTTGGGCTGCCGTTTGGTCGGGCCAAAGGCGCTCTAAGTTCCGAAACGTTGCATCGTGGGCACGGTGCCCCAACACATGAATGAATTCATGATACAGCACGAACAAGGCATAATCACGCCACGCCTTGACCAACAAGGCAGGATGGAGATCAACCACCTCAAGGTTCAGCGACCCGTTGGGCAGCCGTTGCCACCGGGTCGCTCCGTGCCGTTGGGTGGCGTTTGAACGGAGAACACCAAGTTTCACCTCAGAAAGTAAAGCCATGTCCTCTTTCTCAAGCGCAAACAACCCCTGCATCACCTCCAGGACTTCATCCCTCAAGGGCTCAAGGAACCCTTGTTGTACGGGGTTGGCGGTGGGCATGAAACCAGCCTCAGGACCAACGATGGTAGGCAGGATGCCCCTCTTTGACGGCCACAAAGAGGCCGCTACCCGTCGCACAAACCTTTCCGGCAGCCTCCATGGTCAACTCAACATGAACGCGGTCCTCAAGCACTTCAGTGGGTTTGGCGATGACGGTCAAGGTCTCTCCGAGTGGGGTCGGGCGGCGAAGTTGGACGTCGTACTTCGCCGTGACGGTGCACGGGGGTTCATCCAAACCTTGCTCGTCCATCAAGGCGATGGCTGCGGCCCAATTCCCATGGCAATCAAGCAACGTTCCGATGATGCCACCGTTGACCATGCCGGGAAAGGCTTGATGATGGTCTTCGGGATTGAATTCCATCTTCAATCCACCTTCAATGCGATGGGAGTCGATTTTCAAACCGTGCTGGTTTGCTGGACCGCAGCCAAAACAAATGGAGGTAGGTGCATAGGTTTGCTGGACGCTGAGCTCCCTCATGGAAGCTGTTAGACTCCACCCGATTGATGGTTCTTGCCTTGTGGAAAAAACGGAGCGTTCTTGACCGGCCAACCTTTCCCAAAGCCATGGCGCGACGGAAGAAGAAAGCCGTCCGGAAGGTTCGGGTGGCCCATGAGTTGCCCAAACGGCGCCGTATGGCCATTGATGAGGCCATGAAGGCGCACCGAACCGAGGACCGCCCTGATTGGGACCGCTCCTCGGAGTGGGGAGACATTCGGTTCAACCGGAAACGGATCAAACCTGGCACTCTTCGCACCATTCACTTGCCGTTGTTGAATGTGAGCCTTGGGGATGCGTGGCCTGTTCCAGTCACCATCATCCACGGCCGCCGCCCAGGCCCGTGCATCACCATCATTGGAGGGATTCACGGTGACGAATTGACCGGGCCTTCGGCTTGCACGCATTTACTCAGCAATGCCTTCACGGACGAAGGCAAGCCACTTGACCCGAATAGCCTCGCTGGAACCCTTCGGATCGTCCCCGTTGTTAACCTTCCAGGATACCGAATGAAGTCTCGGTATTTTCCGGATGGGCGGGATCTTAACCGCCAGTTCCCCGGTGACCCAGGCGGGTCAACAACTCGCCGCGTAGCCCATCAAATCTGGACCCACTTGGTGGAGGACAGTGACGCCATCATCGACCTTCACAGCGCAGCCAAGGGGCGGACGAACATGCCCCAGGTTCGTTGTGACCTCACGCATACAAGTTCTTACCTACTTGCAAAATCATTCGGCATCGAAATCATACTTGATTCCATCCCATCCAAAGGAACGCTTCGTCGGACCGGCAACGCTGCCGACATTCCAGTTGTCACCTACGAGGGGGGCGCAGCCGACACCTTGGGTGACCAATCGGTCAAGGTGGCGGTTCATGGCGTCATGAACGCTTTGCGCTCCATGCGGATGGTCCCAGGAAATCCTCAACGTCCAAAGTTCCGAATCATGGCGAGCGGTTCAACCTGGCTGCGAGCGGCAGAAGGAGGGCTGTTGGACATGTTTGTTCAGGCGGGCAGTGTCATGCGTGAAGGCGAAGTCGTGGCAACCATATCCGACCCTGCAACGCCGGGCATGACGGTTGACATCGTAGCTCCGGAGGACGGATTGATCATTGGCGCAGCCACCAATCCATTCACGGCCGCAGGCATGCCCGTTGGCCACTTCCTTCCCATCTCGAAACATTTCGCCCTCCTCGAAGAGCAAATCGACGACAATGGACAATTCATTGTCAACGGGAGTCAAGAGGAACGGGTGTGGCGTGAAGAGCACGAAATCAGCGAAATCTCGCTCGACGGAGAGTGGAGTGGAGGAGAGGTTGATTCGGAGTGGATCGGTTCAAAACCAACCGGAGATGAGAAGGACTTCGAAGAGGAAGAAGCCGCTTGATCACGAAGAACCGAAGGCGGCGACGGCTGCGTGAATTTCTTCATCCAGCATGTTTCGCTTTTGGCTCTTGGCCACTTCAAACAAGTGGGCTACAAGCTCGTCTTCGGCTTCAATTCCTTGCTGTTCCAACCACCAGATGATGTTTGACCGCCCGGACATATGACCGATTCGAATGACCTGCTTGAGTCCGAAATCTCCAGCGGGGACACCGGAATAGACTCGGTCGGCCAGCCAATCATCGCCCTTTCGCATGGCTTTGATGACCGCCGAGGCGTGAACGCCTGTTCCAGTTTCAAAGGCATCCTCGCCAAAGACGGGATAATTCCGTGGAAGAGGGACCTCAATGTATTCGTTGGCCTTTTGCATGTAAGCGTCAAGCATCGTCAAATCGTTTTCAATAACGCCCATGAGTTTGAGATTGACCAACGTCTGGTCGAGGGGGGCATTCCCAGCCCTTTCACCAACCCCGAGTGCAGTACCGTGAATGACATCGGCGCCCGCTTCGACGGCAGCGATGTTGTTGGCGACACCCAATCCACGGTCTTGGTGACCGTGCCAGTTGACCTCGATTTCTCGGCGTTGATAACCTGCATCTTTGATGACTTCTTCATCGATGAAGGCAAGGAGTTTCTTGACACCGTTGGGTGTGACGTGCCCGCACGTGTCGCAAATGCAAAGGCGGCGCACGCCGAGTTCCATGGCTCGGTGATAAATCATCTTCACATCTTCGGGGTTTGAACGGGTTGTGTCCTCGGTGACAAACATAACCGGAACATCGTTTTCAACGGCGTAGGAAACGGCTTTTTCCATGGTTGAAACCAATTTCTCCATGGTCCATCCTTCCGTGTATTGACGGATGGGGCTGGTGCCAAGGAAGGCAGAGGCTTGGATTTCCATTTCGTGCTTGGCCTGCATTTCCACCAATGGCTCAATGTCGCCCATCAGGGTTCGAACGGCGGCACCAGGGCGGATGGCGTAATCGTTCTCGCGAATATGAGTCAACATGGCATCGATGTGGTTTCGGTGGAAAGGTCCAGCGCCTGGAAGGCCAAGGTCAACTTTTTGCAAGCCCAATTGTTCCATGTAACCCAAGAGTTCAATCTTTTGTTCAATGGTTGGATTGCGGGCACTTGGACTCTGAAGGCCATCGCGCAGCGTTTCATCATCAAACCATACACCGTGCGGGTGGTTGGATTCGTTTCGCTTGAAGTCGTACTCAACCGTGTTCCAATCGTAAATCAAAGAACGCTCGTCCATCAATCTCACCGCTGGAGTGAAAACCCCCAGCACGCTTGAGAACACGCCTTCCCGTTTGAATGCGTCGCTTGACAGATTTCAGTCCAGCGAGGCAAAGGTGGGACGTGAAGGGACGTCTCACTCCTCTTCGCCCAGCGGAGATTCCTCATCTTCGTCATCAACGTCCAAGAGCGAAGCGGACACTCGAGACGAGAAGATAATTTCATCCGTGAAACCACCCTTTTGCTTGTCTCGAAGCTCCATCACCCGAGTGCCACGGGTTGATTTTCCGCTTGTTTCCTTTGTTTGAGAGACCCTGATGCGAATCATCATCCCTGATTTTGTGAGCAAGAAGAGATGGTCATCGATGTCAGGTATGGTCCGCACACTAATGATGGAATCATCGTGCTCTTCGTCAAGTTTCATGGTCCGTACACCTTTGGCACCTGGTTTTGTTCGTCGGTATCCGTCAGTGGCCATCTTTGGTGAACCGTCGTCTTCGAACTTGGGGTTACCCGCTGCATCCGTGTCTGGAACCTTGGCGGCCGTACCCAAACGGCTGCGCTTGGCCATACCGTATTTGGAGATGGTCAAGATGTGTTCATCTGCGCTGAGCATGGCCACCATGCCTGCAACGACACCGCCTCCAGAGCCCTTGCGGTCGCTCACCTTGATGCCATAAACACCACCTGAAACCCGGCCAGAGGCACGGATTGCCCCACAATTAAACCGAGAGGCATAGCCCGTGGTTGAAATCATGACGATGTCGTGTTCATTGGTCGCCGAACGAACGTTGACCAAGGAATCACCCTCCTTCTTGAATCGGAGCGCATACTTTCCGTTGCGATTGATTCGAACGTATTCGGACAGAGCGGTTTTCTTGATGAGGCCAAGACGGGTCGCGAACAAGAGGTAGTGGTCATCCGGTTCCTCAAGCAATTCACGGGACACCGGTAGAATACTGACGATGTTCTCGTCTTCGCGCAAACTCTCCAAGAGATTGCGGATGTGTGAACCACGTGATTGGCGACTCCCAAGAGGGGTTTCCCATGCTTTGAGACCGTACACACGCCCCTGGTCCGTGAAGATCAGCAAGCGGTCCTTGCTGAAACAAGCCGTGATGAGTTGAGGTGTGTCCTCGGTCTTGGTGGTGACGCCCTTGAGGCCTCGGCCACCTCGGTTTTGGGTTCGGAAGGTTTCCACTGGGGTGTGACGAATGTAGTTGTCCTCGCTGAGGGTAATGACAATGGCTCGCTCTTCTATCAAATCTTCCCGGTCCATGGACAACGGCATTGGGTCGATGAATGAGCGGCGCTCGTCTCCGTGTCGGTCCACCAATTCAGCAAGTTCTTCTTTCAGGATGGTCAACCGGCGAGGTCGTGAGGACAGGATGTCCTCGAGGTCCGCAATCACGAGCTTCAATTCATCATGCTCATCTTGCACCTTGGAAACATCCAGACGGCTCAATTGATACAACCGTCGCTCTGCGATGGCCTTGGCTTGGGCTTCGCTGAAATCAAACGGCGCAATGCCGGCCATGCTTTCATCGCCACGCAAGACGCGTTCGAATTGCTCTC
>MDSW01136201.1_pt1 | contig 14203 bp, 10 predicted proteins | sample 811171 | NCBI WGS metagenome assembly MDSW01 (sample SAMN05326641, study PRJNA326480) | marine metagenome | isolation source: seawater | place: Atlantic Ocean: North West | collected 2012 | reverse complement strand
GCCGATCTGCGTAAAATAGATGATCCGAGCACGCACTTCGGCCTCGGACTGAGCATAACCAAACCGAAGAAACATACCCACCAGCGCCTCGATTCTTGCTGAATCGGAAATATCGACCACACGACGGACAGTGCCTGATCTTCTTGCCCAGTCTCGTATTGCGAAATCCAGACGGGTGTCGAATTCACCGCCAGAATTCCAACAGGCAAAGACATTTATTAGGGCTTCATTAACGGTATCTGTTACCTTGTTTGCACTGGTAACAAGTGCCCGGGTGTTTGTGATCTGCCAGTAATCCAGCAAACTATCGAGAAGATCTGTCCGGTTTTTAAAATACCAATAGAAACTGGACCTAGCGCAATCAAGCTTCTGCGCAAGCATCAGAACCTTCACACTATCGACCCCTTCAGAAATCAGGGTATCCAGCGCGATTTGAATCCAGTCTTCGCGCGTTGTTCGCCCCGGGCCACGGCCTCTTGGTTTATTATCCGTCTCAATTTCTTCTGTCATTGGTCGATCATTTTCAGCGTTGATTTGTCATAATAAGTACACTAGTGTTCATTTTCGTCGCTCTACGAGCTACTTAACAGTGACGCATTTTTGTGCAAATGACCAATAGATATTCTGCTTTCGCCTTCTTCTTGAAGGATTCCGTGGCCACTCTGGCTGGCGCTCGGCATGGCGCACCCCTGAGCCGAAATCCAACTACGACGTCATTATTATTGGTGGTGGCGGACACGGGTTGGCGACCGCAATACCACAGCGATCCTAACCCGAAAGGATGTGGTGGAACGCCAATAGGAATAAAGCTTCATTTTTTGCCCGGTGTCCCATCGAATTTTTTCTCAAGACTTGTCCAGCAATCGACGTAATCATCCTGCAACGGTGCTTCTTGCCCAGCGAAACGCGTCAAATGTTGGGGGAAACGCGTCTCGAACATGAACGACATGGTGTTGTCGAGTTTCTCTGCCTTCAGTTCGGCGTTTGATGCGCCCTCAAAAGCGTTCTGGTCCGGGCCATGGGGCAACATCATGTTGTGCAGTGACATGCCACCGGGGACAAAGCCTTTGGGCTTGGCGTCATATTGGCCATAGATGTTGCCCATGAGTTCCGACATCACGTTCTTGTGGTACCAAGGGGGTCGGAACGTATCTTCGGCCACCATCCAACGCTCGCGGAATAAGACAAAGTCGATGTTTGCCGTTCCTGGCTGGCCGGAAGGTGCGGTCAGGACGGTAAAGATCGATGGATCAGGATGATCGAATAGGATCGCGCCCACGGGGCAATAGGTCTTGAGGTCATATTTGCAGGGAGCGTAGTTCCCATGCCAGGCAACAACGTCGAGTGGTGAATGCCCGATTTTCGTTTCATGAAATTGGCCGCACCATTTGATTGTGACGGTGGACGGAGCGTCCTTGTCTTCATAGGTGGCGACTGGCGTTTTGAAGTCGCGGGGGTTGGCCATGCAGTTCGCGCCGATGGGACCTCTTCCCGGAAGCTCAAACTTTTGGCCGTAGTTTTCGCAAACAAAACCGCGTGCTGGGCCTTCAAGAACCTCAACGCGATACACCAATCCGCGCGGGATAATCGCAATCTCCCGTGGCTCAAGATCGATCACGCCAAGTTCGGTGCAAAAGCGAAGTTTCCCCTCCTGTGGGACAACAAGAAGTTCGCTGTCAGCGGAGTAAAAATAGGCGTCAACCATACTCTTGGTGACCAAGTAGACATGACTGGCCATCCCGACTTGGGTGTTTACGTCACCAGCTGTTGTCATGGTCCGTATACCAGTTAGCCAAGTGGTTGGCTCGCCGGAATAAAGAATCGGACCCCATCGGTACTGCCCCAGTGATGTGACATCCTCAATGACATGTGGTGCAGATTTCCAGTAAGGCAGATCAATACGACTGGACCGATGCGTATGTTTAACTGACGGCCTGATGCGGTAGCACCAGGTACGTTCGTTCTGGTGGCTCGGCGCGGTGAATGCAGTACCAGATAGTTGCTCACCATAAAGCCCGTAGTTGCATTTCTGCGGGCTGTTCATGCCCTGCGGCAGTGCACCCGAGAGGGCTTCCGTCTCAAAATCATTACCAAAACCTGGCATATATCGAGCGACTTGCACGTTGGATAACTCAGTATCCAGATCCCGCAATGATGGCTGCCGATTCATGAGGCTGTCCCTTCGTACTCCTGGAGCCGCCAGCTACCTTTGACAGCAGCCAGCGGCTAGATTTCAGGCTTTATTAAGTTACTTCGAGAACGCCGCGTTCGATCTGGTCGGCTTCAATGCTTTCGAAAAGGGCTTTGAAATTGCCCTCGCCGAAGCCGTCATCCCCTTTGCGCTGAATGAACTCAAAGAAGATTGGGCCGATCACGGTCTTGGAGAATATTTGCAACAAAATGCGGGTTTCGCCGCCGCCCACAACACCTTCACCGTCAATCATGATGCCATGCTTCATCATCCGATGGAGCGGCTCTTCATGGCCCAAAACTCGGTCTTTGCTGAGCGTGTAATAGGTCTTGGGCGGACCTTTCATGAACTTCATGCCACGCGATGCAATTTCATCGACAGAATCGTAGATGTCTTTGGCCCCTACAGCGATGTGCTGAATGCCTTCACCGTTGTAGCGCTTCAGATACTCCACAATCTGGCCGGTCTCGCCACGGTCTTCGTTGATAGGAATACGAATGCGGCCACATGGCGATGTTAACGCACGGCTTAGCAGCCCTGTAAATTTGCCCTCGATATCGAAGAAGCGGATTTCTTTGAAGTTAAATAGATCACCGTAGAACCTGAACCAAACGTCCATATTTCCTTTGTGGACGTTGTGCGTCAGGTGATCGAGGTAATGGAAACCGACACCTTCCGGATGCGTCTTCGAGACCCAATCGAACTCGGCGTTATAGGGATTGGCCTCGTAGTATTGATCAACAAAATAGATCAGTGACCCGCCGATCCCCACAATGGCGGGAACGTCGATCGTTTTCCCACTCCCTTCATAAGGAGTAGCACCTTTTTTCACCGCATGCTCGAAGGCGTGCTGCGCATCGACGACACGCCACGCCATAGACGGCGCGCAGGGGCCGTGTTCGGCGACGAAAGTCGTGGCATGGCTGCCGAGGTCGTTGTTGATCACATAGGTGATATCGCCCTGCTGCCACAGTTCGATGGCTTTGGTCTTGTGGTTGGCAGTATGGACATAATCCATCTTTGCGAACAGGTCGCGAAGCTCTTGTGGATCAGGATGCGCGAACTCAACAAATTCGAAACCATCAGTGCCAGCCGGGTTTTCGTCGGATATCGTGGCCTTCGGGGCGTCGTGAGGGAAAGGTCCCATGGAGTACTCCTTTTGCTTTGAGGAGAGTCTATGTCAAGCGCAGCGCAATTGGTGCCCAATGGTTGCGTCGGTTTTACATTATATTGCGTACATCTTGCACAGAATGTTTTACTGATGCAGGATGATGGCATGTATGACTTGGATACCAAAGATCTTGCGATTCTTGCGATTCTACAAAAGAACGCGCAGTCACCCGCGCTTGAGATTGCCGAAACTCTCGGCATGTCCGCGTCCCAAATTGGCCGTAGAAGGCATCGGCTTGAGACAGAAGGTTATATCCAATCGACGCCTGCGCACTTGAATGCTGCACTCTTGGGGCTGAACGTCCAAGCTTTCATACAGATCCAAACTGAATCTCAGACCGCCGAGACTCATGGATCTATTGCGACACTCATTGGGAGACACCCTGAAATCATCGCGGCGTGGACGCTAACCGGCGAAGCCGACTACATTTTCCGAGTATTTTGCCGTGACTTGTCACGACTGAACGACCTTATCCAAAAGGAGTTGCTGCCCCATCCCGCAATCGGTCGTGTCCAAAGTCAAATTGTCATGGACCAATTGAAGGATGATAGTGCGCTCCCACTAGAGAACGGACGGGGCTAAGACCTTCAATTACAGTACGACGTCCCGGCTGTTTTGCGAACAACAGGGACGTCGATAGTTTATTGGGCTGCGTTTGTTTTTCTACTCGCTTGCAATTAAAAGAAGACAACGGGGCTCAAGAGGACCGCTCCTGCTCCACTCTCGAGCGATTAAACAATACCCTAGACTGGGGCATTAAAGTTCTATTCTAAATTAATAACTTTAGATAAAGTTGTATGTCTGTATCCCCCACTTTTACTTTCAATACGACATGAAGTTTGCTACGCGCACGCGCGGCGACATTGATTTAGCCTTTAGATTGCGGACATGTTCAGTGGGTAACCCAAGATGGTCGGTTGCTGTGGGCCATTCCTATTATTCAAATATGTATATGACTCTTTTGATTGATTAAAAACTTTATTCAGGAATGAATATTAATCAATAACCTTCTTCAAAGACATTCTGCTCAGGCTCACTTATTTCAGTTATTTCATTTTGACCCTTAACGGGGTCAACCTTTCCAGAAAGGAAGGTTCTTCGTACACTGCCACGTCAAGAAGTGACTTTATGTTGCTAGCTATACTGATTACTTTGTGCCTGACATCATCTGGTAAAGCATCAAGCAAGCATTCATTTTCGTGGAATTTTTTCATGTAAAGATTTACCGTCTCGACTTTGCCGTTCTCTTCCCAAAAACTTGAAGCATCACACTGCCTAACGGCGAACTCAATTTCATCATTCAAGAAATTGGCTGTGCTTAGTGAAATCTTATAGTTTCGTATGAGGTGTTTTGCTTTGTTAGATGGACGGCGAAAATCAAATATTAAGCTGAACCAAATAGGTTCATCCCAGAGCTGGGATTTATTTTTGTCCTCTATAAAACCACCAAATTTTATAAAATCAGCACCTTCTGCAAAATTCTGGACAACAACTTGGACTGCATCTATTTCAAGGGGTGTTTTAACAAGCTTTAATTTTGGTTTCTTATTCACCTTGGGAGCTGTTTCGACAACTTTTGTGCTTACCAATTTTTTTCCATCTGTTTTAGATTCTACTGTCGATCCTGATTCAGTTTCCAAATCGTTGCTTTCATTTTGCTCCAATTTATTAAAACACCATTCAACAAGAATTGAGATATCTAATCCCGGATTGATTTCATACGAATGTCGACCTTCCGGACCATACCCTCCTACTTCAGGAGTAAAATTTGATCCAAGCTTTAAAACATCTAATCGGTCATCACCAAACATTGTAAACATTGAAATCTTTCCAATAAGCGTTCCATCTTTTGATAGATAAAGTTCTGCTTCCTCCAATAATGAGTCTAAATTATCTTTAATACCCGTTCGCAATTTGAGTTGAGATAGTTCTACAAATCCACGTGTTGATGTCATGATTGCGTGGCCTATTCCCATTTCATTCTGACCATCCTCCAGATTTCTAAGTATTTTAATATTGCATTCCAGTTGCTCCTCACTCAATTCAACATTGCTAATATCTACTGGGACTTCAGGAGGATTTAGATATTCATTCAACAAACCCAAACTCTCAAGCGTCGCAAACATAAATGGAAATGCTGAAGTTTGGCCCCAAACATACAGGCTTGGTAATTGATCAGATCGATTGCTCGGGTATAAATTAGCTAAAGCAATTGGATCCATACCGTTTTCGATTATTTCATAATAAAAATTCCTCAGGAGAATATCAAAATCTTCAAATTGTCGATCAATCTTCCATTTTTTTAGAGAGCCAAAATCTTCAAGGCTTTTGAACTGAGTGCATTTATCGCCATTGCAAGTCTGGCTACTAACGATATAATTTTCAGCTAAAGCTGGATTTGTTAACCATGCATTATGTTTTTTGATCAGTTCTCGAACTTTTCGCCCATCATGGATCGTCAAATCATAGAGATTTATACCAACTTCAGATAGCATTAAGGCTATACTTGTAATGTATTCATTGTTGTCTATCGCATAGCCCGGTGAGTCCCAACCACGCGTTGCATATGGTGTGAAAATGCCATCCATATCATACATGGATAAATTAATTTCTAAATGTTTTACCCCAGAAATTATTAATTGTTTGTCCGCTAACCTTAATCCAAGTGCAAAGTTTGCGACGGCAAGTCTCCAGTGATTGCTTCCACAAGCGTCCCTATTAAAAATCGTTGAAGTGAACGCTGCAGGATCATCAAAAGGGCATGTTTTTTTCCCGATCAAAGTTTGATTATTAAGCAGCCAATCAGAGAAGAATAAATCAATTTTTTGGTTGTTAGAAAATTTATTATAAAACAATGCGTAGGTTGTTGCCAATGATGACATGAGAGCAGATTTAAAATATTGGTCATCACCGTTGGGTTGTAAATCAAAAGAACCAACTGGCTGATTGGCCCAGTAATTAAAAATTTCTTGAAGAACCTCTGCGCCACCAGAAAATAAATTTTGCCTAAAATGGTAATTGCAATTTTGAGCATATAGTGGAGCGTCCCATCTGCTCATGTCAGGCGGGGACATATTTTTTAAAACTAGTTTACAATCCATGTCCATTGGCTTTTTAACAAATTTCACATTTGGGGGATTACCAATAGGATGAAACCCCAGATTAGGTAATGTACCTTCATTAAGTTGATAAGGGATTAATGCAGAAATTAAATTTTCGTTTATATATGAGAATGAAGCTTTAAAATGTTTAAGTTCGTGAAGCTTAGTTCGTATTAAAGGAGACCAATCCTTGTTGCCAAAATTCCTGTAACTTGCATTCGCAGCCTCTAGATCAGCGATCTCACCTATATCAATCTGACCATCAAAATTAGAGCCAATTTCATTATAAAATCTTTGTATAGCAGTCTGTGTTTTACGTCCCCAAATTCCATCAGCTAGACCAGCATCTAGGTTTAAACTGTTTAAAAGTTTTTGTACTTTTCTGGTTAAAGCATCAGCAGAAACAATGGTTGGCAGAATAATAAGTGCGATTGTATATATTAATTTATACATGATGCTTTCCCAAGGGATAATAAAAAATATTTAAATTTCTTAATGATATTTACTTTTCTTGTCTCTCTGCAATGTGAAAGTGTATGTTATCTACATCACTTATGAAGATCCCAACCAGAAACTCTTTTGCCTTAGGTACGGCTATCATTAAATGGAAATGACCTTATGAAAAAGTTATTGCTGATTTTGGTATGTGTTTTTGTGACGTACTCAAATGTATACGCCGCTTCGTCCAAAGTTAGGAACGTTCAATATTTACTCAATCAACTAGGTTTCAATGCGGGAAAAGAGGACGGCTTATATGGGAATACTACTAAAAAAGCGCTTATTGCTTTTTATGAATCTCAGGGTCGACTATTTGATGGAAGTATAAATCAAAATGAAATCTCTGATTTGATATTAGAAAAATCGAAGTTTAAGCCAACAAAAAATCAAATTATATTTCCAAATTATTACTACACCAAGGAAATAAAATCATGTGAGGCTATGGGGGTAAAAAGTTTCAAAGGTAGTTATAGTGTCAAGAAAGTAGAGAGCCTTATTGGCTACGACTGGCCAACAGACCATGACCAAAATAGTAATTCTCGAGACGTCAAACATCAAAATATCACTGAACCAATTAAAACTTTTTTACAGGCTTCACATAATGCGATTACTGAAAATGATGAAGCTTCAATAGCTATAGCTACCAAATTTTTGGTTAAAATTGCAGCGGCAAATACACTTTACGATAGTATAGGTTACATAGCTGTAAAAGAAAAACCCCAATGCTACGCAAATGGTGATTATAAGTCGAAATGTTGGTATCATCAGTATGAATTTGCAAGAGGTGTATTTTCAAATTACATGATAGCTGCTCTTTGGCTGCGAGCACAACTGGCTCCAGATGAATATGATGTAGTGGATCGTTATATTAATAAAATGTACGATAAATTTCTACGCCCTATCGAGTTAAAAAAACAGGATCAAGGGCTTTATCAAATGGCTAATGGCGGCCTTTCAATTTTAATTTATGCTTCTTGGATGAACAACAAAGAACTGGCTGCTGACGAAATCCACTTTCGGTTTAAAGAGCTAAATCGTCTAATTTTCTTAGATGGGTACATTGACAATAACTCTTTTCGGGGCGTGCGTTCTCAATGGTACCATTCATATGGTTTAAATATTGCCTTAGGATATGTTTACATTGCTTACCTTTGGGGAGCGGAAACCCCGGAGACGTTGCATTACAAGTTGGTTAACGCAAGTAAGATTGCAAATCTTGCTATAACAGATTGGCATAAGTTCAAGAGCAGAGAATTTACTGGTCCAAACCGTAATGCGCTAAAAGGAAAGGAGCATGCAATAAAACATACCCACCAAATGGCAATTTCCATTGATAAGCTAATGCTTATCGTCACTGGGATAAAATTAGAAAACGACCCAGTTTACCTGAAGAAACGCGAATACCACGCCAATGATGGAATAGACGACTTAATTGGGTTTAACGCAAACTGTATTTAATCAAAAGTCTTTGGGGATAGCATGTTTTGTGGGTGGCATGGTCACTCATCTGGCTTTTGAACAGCACTGTTCCATCCAGCTAAATACGCAGCTCCTACAGCCTTCATTGTTTCTGCATTGCTGCGGCCATAGTGGCCACGATAAACTGTCGTTACAGGCAAACTGATCAAACGCCTGATTGAATTTCGGAAAGCTTTTAGATCGGCATCTTTACAGCGATTGGCGGGTTCACCCTCATAAATGTATTCGTCTGACCATACAAAAGCTTCGCCAGTGAATAATAGACCACTTGCCCGCTCAAACAGCCCACTAGCACCATCCGTAACGCCAGGTAAATGCACCACCTCAAAAATACGGTCACCTAGATCAATGTTGTCACCATCGGACAGTAGCCGAGTTGGTTCTGAAGCCGGCATCACATGGGAAGCTGGATTGAAATTTTCATTAGGTGTAGCGTCAAACGCTGCATCCAGATAGTACTCTGCCACGGTGTTATGACGCGTTGGTTGAGAAATTCGGTGAGCATCTGCCTTGTGGATAAGGCGCTCATCAAATTGATGAAGACCGCCAGCATGATCATAGTATCCAACTGATGCAAATGCAGTGATCGGTTTAGAAACTACTGTCTCCAGAAACTCACGTAATGGCGCAATGCCTACACCGGTTTCAACGAGTAGACACCGATCGCTACCCTCAATTAACCACATGCAACCGCCAAAGTCATCGTGAACATGAGCTTCGACTATTCGGCGGATACCGTGTTCATCTGCGAGATCGATTGCGAACCAATCTCCAACAATTGGCAATTGTTGGGTCATTTCAGTATCTCCCTAGGTAGCTAGATTATTCATGGGATTGCATCCTAATTTTTGTTTTAGAATAACGCATGATACACGCCTCGTCTATTCGTTTTACGGCATTGTTAGACAAACTTGACGTCCTATTGGTTGCTTCCTAATTTATTATTTGCGCAGTGTAGGGCAACCTATGCCTTATCTCGTATACCTTACGATACTGCCAGTAACTTACTTTTTGATACGGTTTGTTTTTTTTGGTGGGGGTTACTGAGCCCAATCCAAACTGTTGAAAGGCGCAAGGCTGACCCCAGGGCCCCCGAACCAAGTGCCGCGCACCTCGGACCTCGGGACTTTAGTACTGGTGTCGTAGATTCGTTGGGCGCATAGATTTAGGCTGTGCCAGAAATCTGACGTGTGTTCACATTTGCGGCCTGCTCGCCTCAAGCAAGTTTTATCTGACAGGATCTTACTATGTTCATTTTTCAAACCTTTCGCATATTGGTTTCGACATCATCAATCAAAAGATATTATGTGGGCCCATTTGGTTGTATCTGGATTAATACCGAGTCCAGGACCAGTAGGAACCTTGATCTGAGCGCCAGCTGTAATTGGATTTTCTTCGTCATAGTTCCCATCTGTATAGTCATCTGATATCCAAACACCCTCCAAAAGTTTTGGCGCTATTGTCGCTCCCATATGAACACATGCGGCAGCAATGATATCTCCACCCCAGCTATCTTCGCAAGTCATTGGTCGTTTAAAATCTCGACAAATATCACGAATAGCAATCATATTTGATAGCCCACCGATACGTGTGATCTTCATGCCAAATCCGTCTGCCACGTCATCATGGATGCTCCGACATATCATATCAATACCAGTAGCACTCTCATCCACAAAGATTGGATGTTTTATCTTACCCTTCAGAGATTTGATTTCCTCATAAGAGTTGCATGGCTGTTCAAAAATAAAATTTAGATCCCGACAACTGTTTGATAGAAAAATTGCATCACATACTGACAAGCTACGGTTTGCGTCAAGAACGATTTTGATACCGGGTGCACGAGCCTCAAATGCTTTGTGAGCAACCGCGATGTCTTCCTCTATGTCTCGACCACCGACTTTTATTTGTAGTCGGCGATAGCCTTGTGCCTGTTTTTCGATAACTATGTTTGCTACGTTCTCAGGCGTGTCTGTGCTGATTGCGTAATAACCGGGAACGTGATCGACTATTGCCCCACCAAGTAGATCTGATAGGCTTAAATTAAAAATTTTTCCTTTTAGGTCCCAAAGTGCGATATCAATTGCAGCCTTGGCGTATGCATGGCCGGAAAGTGCTAAATCCATTTTGGAAAGTATGACTTGGGTTTGGACTGGGTTCATCCCAATTAGTTGAGGAGCAATAGTTTTTAAAGCCGCGCGGGCACCTTCTGGATGTGATGGTAGATATGTATTGCCTAGTGGGCAAACTTCACCAAAACCGCTGACCCCACTTTCACATACGATTTTCACAAGGGTCGTGTCTAACTTGGTCAGAGTAGAAAGAGAAAACCGATATGAAGGTCCCAAGATTGGCATATCATACTGGTATATATGAATTTCCTTAATTTTATCCATCCTTGATGTCCTTATACTCACACAATAGTTTTCACCTATGTTTGGTTCACAGTTTATCTAACTGGGTTCATAAATTCTAGTTAGACATTATTGGTTTTTCAGTTCAATGTAAGTGCTTAAATATTATGCTCCTGCTGAGTCTTGAATTAAGGTACTTTAATATGATTCCAAAAACTATGCATGCAGTACAATTAACGGGTCACGGAGGTCTAGACATGCTGTCATATCGAACGGATGTGCCTGTGCCTGTACCAGCATTTGACGAGGTTCTAATCCGTGTGACGGCCGCTGGTGTTAACAATACAGATATCAATACTCGCATAGGCTGGTATTCTAAATCTGTAACAGCAGATACAAATTTAGGTGGTTCTAGCGGCATTATTGATTTAAATGGAGATGATGCCAGCTGGGCGGGCGTGCCCTTGGTCTTTCCACGTATCCAAGGAGCAGATGTGTCTGGACATATCGTTGCTGTTGGCAAGAATGTTGACCCAACTCGAATTGGAGAGCGGATCTTGGCACGCACTATGATGCAGGATCCCAAAAACTCAGTCCCCTTTTATTGCTGGACTATGGGATCTGAATGCGATGGTGGCTTTGCACAATATTGCAAAACAAAATCTAGTGAGGCATTCGCTATAAATAGCGCCTGGAGTGATATTGAATTGGCTTCAATCCCATGTGCGTACTCAACAGCTGAAAACATGCTGAATCGAGTTGACCTAGGTGCCGAACGTGTGCTTATCACAGGCGCATCTGGCGGGGTAGGCTTAGCAGCGGTGCAACTAGCCAAACGCCGAGGTTGTCAGGTAATTGCTCAAGTCGCGGCTAGTAAAGCGAATGCTGTAATGGCTGCGGGCGCGAGCCGTATTATTCATAGAAATGACAACCCTGCTGAAATTCTTGGGATCGACGCTGTCGATGTTGTAGTTGATCTGGTGGCTGGTCCATCATGGCCGAACCTTCTTGATATAATAGCACGTGGGGGACGTTATGTGACTGCAGGCGCGATAGCAGGACCTATTGTTGAGTTGGACGTGCGAACGCTGTATCTTAAAGACCTGACGCTATTGGGGGCAACCTATCAGGATAAAGCCTGCTTTCAGAATCTTATCAGCTATATTGAGAATAACGAAATTAAACCCATTGTCGCAGCAAGCCTTCCACTAAAAGATATTAAGAAAGCACAGAAGATGTTCCTTGGTAAAAACTTTGTTGGAAAAATTGTTTTGACGATACCATAACAGTATCTTGAATTGTCAAAAAAAAGTGATCATTAACCTCCAGCACTCAAATTTATAAGCTCACTAAGTTCACTTCACATATTTCTTAATATTTCACATTATCTATAGCCCGTTAGCACTTTAAATAATGAAATGAAAAATAACAAAATATAGGGGCCGATGAATAAACATCAGCCACTATAATGTTAAAGCTCTACTTGATAAAGGCGAAGTTTACTTCATGAATGATTGAGTGGAATACTCACTTTTATCTAACTTTTCAACTACCCCTACTTTTCTAACATAATCGACAAAACTTTGAGCATAATCAAGATAAGTATCTGTAACTCTACCTGCTTTAGAAATTGTACCAAAAGTCAGGTAACCATCTTTGCCAGCCGAAATATAGTTATTGGTTACAACTGTGTAGACTCTTTCCATATCAAGTTCAGTCCAAGCTGTTCTTGTTGAATTAAATTTTGTTAGAAATCTCTATCAAATTTAGATCAGGATCTCTAATATAAAGAGATATAATTGGCCCGGTTGCTCCTGTTTTCTGAACGGGTCCGTCTTCAATCTTAATATTATTCTCAGAAAATATATTCTGCCACTCTCCTATTGTTGTGGAGCTCAAGAAGCAAATATCAACTGCACCGACTACGGGATTATTTGCGTGTGGTTTATAGGATAGTTTTGATTTATGTAGGTTTATTTTCTGATTACCAAACTTTAGAGACTTTCTGGTTTCTCCTCCATCTAAAGGAGTGAAGTCTTCTAACGTCATCCCTAAGATATCGCAGTAGAAGGAAACAGTTTTGTCTATATCACTTGCTGTAAGGACGAAGTGATCTATTGAAGTTAACATCTCATTGCTCCTATTCGATAATTTTTTTATTGTAAGTTATTGAAAATAAGTAATGAAGTAAAAAATATAATAGCCTCTGGGTCAAGAAAATCTCTACTATCTTAGTTTTGTTGTCATTACACCTGTCATTACATAAATTACAAACTACCATATAAATAAGGGTTTTATATACATATAAAGGTAGGTAGTAGAGAGTTCAATTCTCTCTCACTGTGGTAGATACCTTTCACCAGAGCCATTAAATCCTGACTTTCGGCAATATAAATAGGCCAGTATATCTCACACCACGTTCAAATGCCTAGTTTTGGTACACCCAGCGGTACCACGGACCAAGGACCAAGAACCGGGAGTTACTGAGACCAATCTCATGACAACGAGGACCTAAGGCCACACACCCAGGGGCCCCCATAGCTTAGCTTGCCTTTACCATTAAAGTTTTATCTGGTTATACTTATCAAATGAAAAACCTTGAGTTGAATAATCCCTATTCACGAGAAGAAATACACGCAATTTTTTCTCCAGAAACTAAATGTACAAGGGGGCAGGGACTTGAGGAATTGTTGGGCTTATTCCCATTCGCAAAAGAAAAAATGAAATTCCAAATACTAAGGCTATCTAAAACAATGATTTCGTTTTCATAGTAATTTATGGACGTGTTCACCGAAATGAACCTTATCCAGAAATTGGTATTAAATAACACATACGAAGGATTTATCTTTGTTTAACCAATCTACAGATGTAGCTATCATCGGCTCCGGGATTACTGGTATTGCAACTGCTTATTATCTGGCCAAACGACACGGTATTACAAATGTCATTTTGATTGATGTGGGACAACCCATGGCGTTTACATCCGCACAATCTGGTGAAAACTACCGGAACTGGTGGCCGCACCCATCAATGGTCGCTTTTACCAACCGCAGTATTGACCTGCTGGAAGATGTGGCACGGGACACCGGCAACCGCATCAACATGAACCGACGCGGTTATGCGCTGTCGACCCGCAGTAGCAATATTGACGAAATGGTAGAGCAGCTTCATGTGGGGCTTGGCGATAGTGCTTCAAGTTTACTGCGCTTCCATAACCAAGAACAGTCATCAAGCTACGAACCCCCTTTGAAACCTGTTTGGGAAACCGCCCCGATCGGTGTGGACATACTACAAAACCAAGAGTTGATTCGTAAAACATTCCCCTCATATGATCAAGACATTGAGACGGTAATACATATACGCAGAGGCGGCGATATCAGCGGCCAGCAACTTGGAATGCATATGCTGGAAG